>Ga0315289_10000373_pt1 | contig 70821 bp, 49 predicted proteins | sample YL17G11_40_MG_FD_203452 | JGI IMG/M metagenome (GOLD analysis project Ga0315289, IMG submission 203452) | Sediment microbial communities from Yellowstone Lake, YNP, Wyoming, USA - YL17G11_40 | ecosystem: Environmental > Aquatic > Freshwater > Lake > Sediment | place: USA: Wyoming | collected... | reverse complement strand
GTAGCCGTAGGCTACTACGGCGGAGTAGGCCTCTGCGCTGCGTAGCATGGCTACGCTATGCAGAGCAGTGTCGCTACGTAGCACGAGCTGGAAGGGGGAGGAGTCAACCCGCCCGATCCCAACTTTTTGCGGTCACACCCCGACCGGGAGAGCGGTTGACTCCGTTTCGTTCCCAAAGTATACTCTTCGGAGTAGTTTTCGCCTGCCGCCAACCTTGTTCGGGTCACCCCGGATGAATGGCCGCGGTTGTTTCCGTCATCTTCCGGGGTACCGGCTTGTTTGGCTTGGTGAAGAGAAGGAGCATATTCATGACAGAGCACGGTTTCACCCGGCGCACGTTTTTGGTGGGAAGCGCCTTGACGGTTGCGGGTTTTGCGACGGCCGGGCGTGCCGCCGCGAAGAGGGCTTCTCTTAACGAGAAGCTGAACGTAGCCGCCATCGGCGCGGGCGGGCAGGGAGGCGGCGACATCTCGGGCATGGGCGCGGAAAACGTGGTTGCGTTGTGCGACGTGGATTGGGATCGGGCGTCCGGCACGTTCGAGAGGTTCCCCAATGCCCGACGGTACAGGGATTTCCGGGTCATGCTCGAGAAGGAGAAGCTGGATGCCGTCACCGTGTCGACGCCGGACCATACCCACACGGTAGCCGCGCTAGCCGCGATGCAACTGGGCATTCACGTCCGAGTGCAGAAGCCCCTGACCTGGTCGATTGCCGAGGCCCGGGCCCTCACGGAGGCGGCTCACAAGTACAACGTAGTGACGGCGATGGGCAACCAGGGCCACGCCGGCGACGGCGTGCGGCAGATGTGCGAGATCCTTTGGTCCAACGTCATCGGCCCGGTTCGCGAGGCCCACATCTGGACGGACCGGCCGATATGGGACCAGAGCCCCAGACAGAAACTGCCGTCGGTGGCCGTGCCCGAAGAACTGGACTGGGACCTCTGGCTTGGTCCGGCGCCTTACCGCCATTTCAACCCCGGGTATGCGCCGTGGAACTGGCGGGGCTGGTGGGAATTCGGCTGCGGGGCCCTGGGCGACATGGCCTGCCACATCATGGACCCGGCGAACTGGGCGCTCCAGCTCGGCACGCCCACAAGTGTCGAATGCGTCAGCATGGAAGGCGGCAGCGAGGAAACGCCTCCCACGAAGTCCATCATCAAGTACGAGTTCCCGGCGCGCCCGTTCCGGGAGAAGCTGGACGTGGCCTGGAAAGGAAAGACCCTGCCGCCCGTTACGGTCTATTGGTACGACGGCGAATGCATGCCGCCTCAGCCCGCGGGTGTTCCGGAGGGCACGAGACTGGGCGACGGCAGCAACGGCTCGTATTTCGTCGGCGATGACGGCGTGGCGACCACGGGCTGCTACGGCGACGGCACCCGCTTGCTGCCCGACGAGCGGATGAAGGATTTCGAGATGCCGGATGAAGTCATCCCGCGCGTGCCGGGCGGCAATTCGCACGTGGAATTCGCCAACGCGTGCAAAGGCGGTCCGCTGCCGGGCTCGAACTTCGACTACTCCGCCCCGTTCACGGAAGTGGTGCACCTGGGCAGCTTGGCCGTCCGCGCCGGCGTGGGCAAGAAGATCCAATGGGACTCCAAAGCCATGCGTTCGCCCAACATGCCGGAAGTCAGCCAATTCGTCGAACGGCAGAACACACGCCGCGGGTGGGAAATCAGCGTGTGACCTCCGCAGTCCCAACGTGTCGAGAAAACGAAAGGTCCTCCCGAAAAGGAGGGCCTTTCATTTGCGGGATTTCTCCGACAGAAGTCCGCAAATGCCTCAAAACGTCGCATCGGTTGTGCTTGTCTCTATAAGACGGCGTGTCAATACCTCCCCTGCGAACTGCTCCGACGATCACTTGGCGGTCTTGTTTTGAGACAGGTTGTGCATGTCAAGGGCGGATGAGACCCTTTGTGATGGCTGGCGACCGTACGAATAGAGGACCGGAGAAGCGGTCCCAGCGAACCGAGAGAAGGCGCGGAGCCGGGATATGTCAGAATGCGATCGCCATGCCGCAAACGAGAGGGCGACATCGCAGGGCAGACGGATGTGCGGTTACCGGCCCGCATGCGGATGAGTAGTTATCGCCCCGGAACAGATGAGTGCTATCATGCCACGAACGGAAGAGTGCTCTCGGACATCAAACGCTCGTACGGACGGACACGCCGGGGCTAAGGTCGTCAGTGGGAATGTCACGAGACCCCGTACGGCAGCAAAGGGCGCCGGCCTACAGAGACCGATCGCCGCGCGCCGGTTCCATTGACGCTTGACAAGGACACATGTCACCGGATTCGGCTCATCGTGACCGACTGGGCCAGCCAGGCAATCGCCGCGCGAGCGGCGGCGACGGGATCGGCGCTGGGCGTGATGCCCACGGCGAACGGCAGCTCACCGATTGCCTTTTTCACGTCGGTCGCCTTGAGCGACCCCTGCCCGAACGGCAGATGGCGGTCGAGCCGCGGCGCGCCCGCGCTGAGGTCGGCATCGTGCACCTGGACGTAGCGCAGTCGTGCCCCGAGCGTCTTCGCGGCCTCTGCCGGGTCTTGGTTGTTCAGCGCCGCGTGGCCGACATCGAGGGCGGCCGCGACATTGGGCTTACCCACTTCATCTACGAGCGCGGCGATCTCCGAGGATGACCCGAACATGCGAAACGGTGCGGCCTCCAGCAGAATCGTGGTGTTGCCGGCCGCCGCCAGTTCGCGCAGGCTCTCGATCAGCAGGCCGCGGGCCTCATCGCCCGCCTGGTAATTCTCAGCGAGGCGGCTCGGCGCGACGACGAGGAACGGAATGTCGTGCTTGCGCATCTCGGACAGCGTGCTGAGCAGTCGCTCAACAGTGCCGCGCCGGTTGCGCTCGACCGCATCCGACAGGCTGCCGGTCAGGTACGGCCACAAGTCCGGCAGGGCATTGACGCACAGTGGACGCAGGCCGGCCTTCTTCGCCGCCGGCTGCCAGCGCGCGATGGTATCGAGGCAGGTGGGAGTCAACTCCAGCCCGCGGTATCCGGCGGCGGCCAGTTCGGCCAGCGGCCATCCTTCGGTTGAACCCGTCAGATAGACCGGGTTGATGGCGGGAAACATGCGATCATCTCCTTTGACGCTCAACGCGCCAGCGGCGTTCAGCGCCGCCGCTCCTGCAGCAGTTGCGGCGGCACGGATGAACTCGCGGCGGGTCAGGTTCACCGCTTGACCTCGAACGCCGGCTGATCCAACAGCAACTCGATGACGGTGACATCCAACGGCGGCACTTGCACTCGCACGCCTTCGATGCCGGGCAGTGGCTGGTCGGTCATCCGGTTGGTGGCGGCCTTGATGCGGCCGCGCTTGGCGCGAATGGCGCCTTCCCACGGCTGCGGATCGTTGTTGCACAGAGTCACCACGAGACGGTCGGCGCGCTCGGTGACATTGACCAGGAACTGGATGGGCGGCCCGTCAACCGCGACCAGATTGAACGAGCGCAGGTATGGCAGCAGGATCGCCTTCACGTGTTCGAGGATCGCATACGGCGAGGGCAACGGCTGCTCGACTTCGTTGTGGATGCGGTCGGGTGTCAGCGTCGGATTGGTCAGGAAGAACTCGGAGGCGAAGAGCAGCGTCGAGCCGCCGTCGGGACGCTCGCGCCGAACGACGAGCGGCGCGCCCTGGCGCGTATGCGCAAGGACCTCAGTGCCCGACGCGCAGGTCAGCCGGTGCATGCGGAACCGCGACTCATTGATCGGCCACGGCTGGCCTTCGACAATCGCGTGGTAGCCTTCCTCGACCGGGCCGACCTCGACGCAGAAGAGCGACCCGGCCTCGGGCGCGAGTTGATTGGCGCATGCTACGACCTGCCCGCCGCGCTCGATGTAGCGCGATAGTCTGCCCAGCAGCTCTCCTTCGATGCGCGTCTCGCCGAGCACCACCACACATTCATAGTGATTGAGAATCTCTTCAGACGCATCGGACAGCAGGATGTCGAACGAATCGCCGCAGGGAGTCGCGGTCAGGAACCCGCGCTCGCTGTGGTAGAACCCCGCGTCCTCGTAGTGCGGGTAGAGTTCGCGCAGGAGCAAGTCGATCTGGTGGTCGCCCTTCTCGTAGAGCATGTTGCCCCACACGAGATACGCGTCACTGGTATAGAGGTGCCGCGGCGGCGCCCAGCCGGCGTAGAAGTCCCACAGCAGAGCGACCGGCGTGTGCTGTTCGCCGCGGTCAGGATGATCGGCGCACCACTTCGCGCCCTTGAGATGCTCGCGGCCGATGTCGGTCAGCACCGGCACTTGCTGCTTGACGCCATCGATTGTGCGCTCCTCGGTCGCGCTGCCCAGGTGCCCTGCCTCGAAACTCATGATGACGCTCCCGTACATGGTGAGGACGTACCACAAGCGGCGCAGCAGGCTCATGCTGGTGCCGGCGGTGGGGCCGCTGAGGAAGCCGGGCGCGGTGGTGTCTTCGGCGTTGAGATCGGCGAGCGACTTCGCGCCCCAGCGGTTCCAGACGGACGCATTGCTGAACCACAGCACGCCATACTGCTTTCCCGCGCCGCGGATGAAGGCGTACCACATGGGAACGCTGGGCAGCGCCTGTGCCGTCTCGGCGCCGAGCAGGCGGTGGTTGCCGAAGTGCGCGAAGTAGTGCGGGTAGATCAGGCTGTTGAGCGAGACGAGGTAGTTCTGGAGATCGTCCCCCAGGTGCTCGAAGTAGAGGCTGAACGCCTCATAAGCCTGCTTGCGCGTGACCGGCGCGGGGCAGACGAGCTTGGCGTAGCCGGCGATATAGCGGCCGTCCTGCTCGCCGTTGTCATAGCCGAGAAAGAACGGGCCGAGCTTGTCGAGGATGTACCGATGCACCTCATCCGGCACCTGGTATTCCGACCATTCGTAGCGGTCGAACCGGCCCGACGGGCAGTAACCCCAGATGTCGAAGAGGTAGAGTTTGCGCGCGGCCAGTTCGTCGATGACCTCGCGCCAGTTCTCGGCGAAGAGGAAACTCCAGAAGGGCCAGATGACGCGGCCGAAGTCGTAGGTCTTCGTGTAGAGGTCGAGGGATTCCTTGATGTTGATAACGCGGAACTGGTGCGGCGGCTCGGCGGGCGAGCGATCGTAGCCAAAGCCGCGCATCGCGGTCGTTTGGAGTTGGTTATCGAGGTCGGCGCGAGTGACGGGTTTGACCGGGCGCTGGGCGAAGCCGGGGTATTCCTCGGGATTCACGGGTTTCACCCATACGCGGGGGAGCTTGTCGGCGGAAGACATGACCTACCTCCGTGGAGGTAAGTCTTCGCTGGAGGGAGAGTGTATCCTGCGGGAGGGTCTCGACCACTGACGGGCCCAGGGAGCCACGGGGCGAAGCCACGGACGCGCCGACTCGCGCTCTGGGTCAGGATGTCATTGTCAAATCGCTTTGAGACGCCGGGAAAGGCCTGCCACGGAATGCGACTCTCCGACCTCAAACGCTCGTATGCACGGACACGTCGGGCTAGGGGTGTCAGTAGGAATGTCACGAGACCGGGTACGGCAGCAAAGGGGCGCCGGCCTGCGGATACCGATCGCCGCGCCGGTTCCGTTGAGGCTTGACGAGGACATGCTTCCTCAAGCTCGCGCGCCACTCGTGGGACCTCACGGGGAAGACGCCTTCGAATGGCTTTCAGCGCGGCGCAGCTTGAGTGACGCCCCGCCAGCCAGCCCCGCGGTCTCGCGTACCGGCCCTGTGGTCCCACCCCGTTTTCGTTCTTGCTTCCGGTCGCTCGGTTAGTGGGTCTTGGCCAGCACCACGCGCTCCACGCAGATGGCGTCCGTGTCCCCGGCCCTGGCATGAGGGAAGCGAGGGCCCTCGAACTTAACCCGCGCCCAGAACTCGAACTTCTGGTCCGGCTTGGCCGGGTCGAACGCATTATCAATGTCTAACTGGATGATCCAGCTCCAGAAGAAGTACATGTAGTAGGCCGGGGCCACCGGGAAGGTGCCCATCTTGTACCAGTGGTAGCCCGGTCCCGGGATGTCCTCGGCCTTGATGGGCTCACTCGCCACGGACTTCTTGTCGGCGGTGCCGTACAGCCCCCAGGGCATGGGCAGCACGTAGCGCTCGGCCTTGTCCACATCCGGCGCGGTCAGGTCCAGGCGATTGGTGATGCCGCTTTCGGCCTCCGGATCCTTGACCACCTTGACCACGTTGCTCCAGTTGCGGGTCATGATGGCCGTGTAGTCGTAGACCGTCCCCCGGGGGTAGTCCCTGAACTTCTCCGGCAAGGCGATCTTTCCCGGCACCATCGCGAAGCGCTTAATCTCGCCTTCGGCGGCGAGCCGCTCGGCATCGCGCTGCTGCTCCGGAATGCGCATGTCAATCTGGGCGTTCCAGGTGTCCAGCGCCCGCTGGGCCACGATCTCCCGGTCGAGGGGGAACTGCTCCGGGTCGCCGCCCTGGTTCTGCCACTCGGACACCAGCTTAGGGTACGCCGCGATCGTGGCCCGGTCCAGTGACAGCCGGGCATGGCGCACGCGCCGCGTGAGCACCTGATCGCCCGTGACCGCCCGCTCGGCGTCATCGAATAGCCGCTGGGCGCGGGTGATGAAGCTCAGGTTCAGGTAGGTGAGTTGCGTCGGCGAGCCCTGCCAGCAGGTGCACGTGCTCTTGCGGAGTACTGCTTCGGCTTCGAGCGCCCGCAGGTACTCCTTGATCGCCTTGCCCGCGGGGCCGTAAAACCCATTCATGAAGGTGTCGGTGAGCTTCTCGTAGTCGGCTTCGGGCTTCTCCACGGTCTTGATCATGCACCAGATCTTGAAGTCACGCATGTCGGCCAGGATCTCATACTCCAGCTCGGTGAACACGCCCTCCACGTTGTGCGCGGCATAGAACCGGTAGTCGGGGCCGAAGGTGTGGGTCGTTGGCAGCGGCATCCCCTGGGGGCTGCCGTAGGTCACCGCGTAGTCCCAGATCCGCAGGTTCTTGGCGATGCGCGCCCACGACAGTATGTGGTCGTAGAAGGCCTTGTTCTGCGGCGCCGTGATCGGCTTGATCATGTCGGCTTCGGTGTCGCAGAGCCGGATGATCACGTTGTCGCGGGGCTTGATGGTCTTGGGCGCCTGCTGGGTGTACTGGTAGGCCAGGGTGTCAATGAACACCTCGGGGTACCTGTCCTTCACCGCGTCGGCCATGCAGTTCACGAAGTCCAGCAGTGGCCCCGCCTCGGAACCCTCCGCCTTGGCGATGGCCTGGCACCGGTCGCACTGGCAGGGATTGGCGCAGTCGTTCTGGGAGATGCTGAAGACCAGCGGCGGCGGCAGGTTGGCGGCGTTGGCGGCGGCCCAGGAGGTCTCAATGTAGCCAAGAAGCTTCGCCAGAAAGGCCTGGCGCAGTTCCGGGTTCGTCCAGCAGAGCTGCGCGCCGTCCCCGGTGCGCTGGCCGTTGATCAGCGAGTACCACTCGGGGTGCTGGGCAAAGTACTCCTTGGGGGGGAAATACAGGAAAGCGGTGTGCACATGGTAGGGCGGGCCATAAGCCAGGCTGCCGCCATACTGGCTGTCAATGGCAGCGTCGCCCTCGCGGTTGAGGCGATTGCGGGCCGCGAACCGTCCACCGTCGCGACCATACAGCATATAGATGTCACGGTAGCGGAAGGCCGGCGTACCGCTCAGGTTGAGCGAACCCACCTTCAGGACCGGCTTTGAGGGCACCGTCTCGTCCCACGGCGTCCACCAGCGCACCCCGACGACGTCCTCAAGGAAGTGGTAGGCAGCGTAGAGCGTGCCCCGGGGCCGGCCGCCAACCAGGTAGAGGTCCTTACCCGCGGTCCGGACGATCCATTCCTCCGGGCCCAGCATGGCGGGGTCGAGTCCGAGCTTTGCCGCCGCGCCAGTCGGCCCGATGAAGATCCGGTTGCCCGGCGGGGGTGCGGTCGTCTCGGTGATGAGGCCGACCTTCGCGCCGGTGACCCTGCCCAGGTAGTCGGCGACTTCCCGGGCCGCGGTCTGTTCCGCGACCGTGGCGTCCTTTGCCACGATGACAGTGGCCGGCATAGCCTTCGAGACCTCCAGCGCGTGCGCCGCGCCAGCGCCGATGACCAGGAGCATGGCAATGGCGGTCCGGAGTCCGGACATGGTGGTTCTCCTCGGTGCGTGTCTTGGGCCTGGCCTGCCCCCATCAATGATACCATTTGTAGGGTTCCGTCAGAACTCATGCGCCGTCGTGCTGAGAAGCTTGGCAAGGACGGGTGTGCGGCAGTATACGATCACCCATCCTGCTGACTGATGGGCATCATACCATGCGCTGTCCCTGCTGCGAATCGCCTGATACCCGCGCTGTCCAAAACTCGTCAGCCTAATGCAGAAGGGTTGACGGGCCGGTCCGGTCACGAGGGTGGGTGTGGTTGTCAATCCTGAATGAGACCATGCTTCCGTTGACATACTTCAGGCGGCCCATGATTGCGGGGCTAGCCTTCGCCGCCGGAATCAAGAGAGCGGGCATCTGCGCTGTCGGACGCCGTTGTGAGGCATCCATAATGCGCCTCGTATCATGGTTGGTGAGTGTGAGCACAGAGCAACGGAGAGGCACTGTTGAGCAACGGGGAGGAGGCGCGGAGCCGGGATACGGCAGAATGCGACTGTTATTCCGCACACAAGAGGGCGACATCGCAGGGCAGACGGATGAGCGGTTATCGCCCCGCATGCGGATGAGCAGTTATCGCCCCGGAACGGATGAGTGCTTTCATAACCGCAAAGGCGCAGGAGATAGTTGCCACTGCCACGCTTATGGTACCCGAGCCGGATTCCCACGCATCGTCAGAACGTGCGCGATGGCATTTTTTCGGGGGAACAGGGACACTCCGTAGTGAATGCTCTTGGGCGAAGCTTGCGCGCCAGCCTGAGGCTGGTGAAGTGCAGGCGTGCGGGCCCGACAGGGAGGGGGCGCACACACCCCATTCGACTTCGCTCAGAGCCTGCCCTGAGCAACGCGAAGGGGCAAGCTGTGCGCCCCTACGGACGCTGCGAGCCGGAGTCGGCCGCATACAGGTAGTTGAACCGCCCGTTCGGGGCGCTGTCGCCATTCAGCGTGAATGCATCAATGCTGTCTTCGTTCTGGATATTGTCGGCCCACTTGAACTCAAAGCGCACGGGGGCGTCGCCGGCGCCGAGTCCGATGACCTGACGGGGAACCGCGAGCATGAGTTCATTGCCCTGCACGCGGAACCGGGCCTGGGCGCAAGCTTGCCAGTCCCAGCCGCGTCCCGTGCGCTCAATGAAGGTGGTGCCCGAATCCGCGACCCTGCGATTCACCACGAAGTTGTATCCGTGCCAACCGGTCGTGTGATCGCAGTCACTGTTGATGAACAGCATCATCCAGTTCGGATCGGTATGCGGCGTGACGGCGCCTCTCGTCCGCGCATAGAAGTAGATGAACTCCGCATCGCGGGCGACCTTCATCACCACGAGATCATTGCGGCCGGTCGTGTTCACGTACCGCGTTACGGTGTTGTAGCCGGGATGGTCGCGATGCGCCGTATCGCCGACGTCATCCCTGAACTCCGGGCCCACATCGCCCCATTGCGAGAAATCCCCATCAATACGGATCGTCTTCGGTGGCGTCGCCGCGGGGTGAGGCCGGATTCCCTTGAACCGGCGGACGTAGCTGACCAGTTGATAGTAGTAATTGTCGCCGTGGCCGCCCTTCATCGGCTCGATGTCCCGGCTGTTTTCCTGGTTGAAGGTGTCCACGAACATCGAAGGCGCCTTCACGCCCAGGAACTCGGTAAATCGCCCGCCGAACCACTCGTTCCAGCCAGTGACGAAGACGAACCTGGGGTCTTCTTTCAGCGCGCGCTCCCACTGCTCCGCGAAGTTGTACCCCCTGAGTACGGCGTCAGGTTCCGTTGAATGCGCGCCCCCGTGGAAGCTGCGGCCCAGTGCGCCGGGCTCGCTCAGCGTGCCCAACCGGAGTCCTTTGGCATCTTTCACCGCATTCTGGGCGACCCCGACCGACATCTGCTCCGCTTCCCCGCGATCGTTGCGGAACACATGCTGCGGATAGACCTCGAGCCAACTCCACATGTTCGGCTCGGTGGGCCCCGCGAAGTAGTCGGGCTGAGGACGCCGGAAGGTGAAGAACTTCAGCAGTTCCGGATTCACCTGTGCCGGGTTGGCGAGAATCAGCGGCTTGCCTTCCCAGCGAAACCAGAGGTCGGAATAGAGGCCCTTGGAATAGAGCTCGTCCCAGAGCTGCTGCACCGTGCTGGCGGGATCCCAGAACGGCGTCAGGAACGCAACGTCAGGGGTCCGGTTGCCCTCACGGCGGACCTCGGTGAGGACGTCGAAGAGGGCGGTGTAGTTCTGCCGGTATGTCAGCTTGTTGCTGGTGTCGAAGATCAGCGTGTCAACCCCGGCATCGGCCAGCATCTGGGCGTGCTTGCGCAAGACCCACTTGTCGTCCCCGAGGTAGTAGCCGAACAGCGGCTCGCCCCAATGGTGTGGAGCGCCGACCGGCCCCCAGAGCGGGCTGTCGCCCTTGTGCATGGCGTCGGGATCCTGGCGCAGAATCTTGGAGATGTCGTAGGGGCCGCCGCTGACGTGCGCGCCGTGCCACAGGAAGTAGAAAATGCCCACCCAGCGATCGGCCCTGGGGGGCCCGACTTGCTCGTGGCTCGGCAAGCTGCGGCCTAAGGCGTCGGTCGCTACCCACGTGTCGCTGAGATTGTCCCAAGCGGGGATGAAACGCCCTTTGCCGGTTTCCTCTTTACTCACCGTCGCATCTCCGCTCTTGCTCGCACTACTGAGGTTGGCGCTCATGACGGTTGGCCTCGCTGGGTCGCCCGAAGCGATAGGTCGTTCGACAAAGGTCACCACGCTGATCAGGGCAAGACCCAAGGTGAGGATTGAGATGTTAGGGGCATTGCCTGTGAGTGCGGTCCCGCCGCAGAGCGACATCGTCCTGGCGCCCCCTGTGCATGTCAAGCGCGAATGAGACCCTCTGCAATTGTCAGATTGCGTTGGGACCCCCATCCAGCGGGAATCGCGAGCACGCTTATGAGCCCCGCGGCCATACAAGAATATGTCTTACCGGCCCGCGCAGACGGATAGTAGTTATCGCCCCGGAACGGATGAGTGCTTTCACGCCGCGAATAGACGAGTGCAATCATGCGCGGCCACCGGATCGCTCCGCACCCAGTGGCCACCCTCAACCGGAGTCATCAGTCCGTTTCGAGCGCAATGACCGAAGCGGCTTGCCCGCGCGTTGCTGCCGACTGAGAGGCGACGAGGGCTGCCAGAGGTGTCCCATCGCGACTTAGCAAGGACAAAATGCAGCGGCGGGGACATCCGAGGTACGGCTCAATTCAGCCCCGGTCCTCTTCTACTCTTGCTGGCGCTGAAGATCGCGGGTTCTGCTCCCGCTGCATCCAGGCCCGGTACGCGGCGTCGTACGGACCCAACCCGATGTCCTCTGGGATGAGATCAACGTGAGGATCCCGTGCGTTGGAGAAGACCTTCCGCACCGCATCGAGGTACCCGAACCCGAACTCCCTGTGGGGCGCGATGTAGTGGCCTTCGCCCCATTCATTCCAGTTGTCCAGCAGCAGCAGCTTGCTGCCAAGCTCCTCGGCAGGAAGCGTGGCCACGAATTCCTTGGCCTGGCGCAACAGATCCTCGTAATCTCGGGGGGGCAGCTTCCATATGCTTCCTTCGTCAGCCCATCCACTCCACGCCTGCGAGACCGTGACGACCTGGGGCAGAATGTGGAGTTGCTGAGTCTTCTTGATGTAATCCATCTGCGCCTGTATCGCCTGCTCCGGCGTCGGGTTGTCGCCGACGTACCAGCAGTAGGCGAACGTGTAGTCAAGGCCAAGCCGCTTCATGAGACCCAGATGCTCGGGATCGAGACCCCGGTACTCCCCAAGCAGGTACAGCCCGGCGAATCCCTCGTCCCGGCACGCCTGCTGCATCCGCTCGAACGCCTTTGCCACATTCTCGGGCCCGCCCAGGTCCTCGATGAGAAACTCCGGGCGGTAGATGAACAGCAGCGGCTTGTTGGCGATCTTCAGGTAGCTGGGGTGCTTGAAGTAGTTCTTGATCCAGAAGGGGAGGAGGTTGGTTATGAGGTCTTCCTGGTCGGCGACGCCGCCAACTCCCCGCGCCTGGTTCTCCCACATGATCGTGAACTTCATCTTGTCAACGAACTTCGACTTGAGCAGCGCGTCGTGGATGGCGCTGCCGAAACGCATCTTCACGGGCTCCCCCTGACTGGCGCGATACCAGCAGTAGATGAAGAAAGAGATGCCATGTTCGACCGCCCATTTCGTCTCCCAGTCGGAGACCTCCGGGTTCTCCTGCGCGTAGAACCCCAGGGCGGGGGTGCGCTCGGGGTGCTTGCGGATGTTGGCCCACATTTCCGGCTGGTCGGCCTCCCACAAGGGGCAGTTGTGTGCGCCGATGAGGATGGGCGTCCGAACGGGTTGCGGCTCGGGAATGTACGGCAGCTTCCGGACCTTCACCGGGGAAAGGAACTGTATCGCCAGGGAGGCGGTCGCGGCCGCCACGCTATCCACGCTGACCTGAAGAAGCAATTCACACTGCAGGGCTTCAGGCGCCTCTATCTCCCATCGAATTGTCCTCTCCCCTCTGCCTTCGATCCGCACAGTCGCGCTGGCATCCGTTCGAACCATCCTTACGCCCTGGGGGAGAAGAAGGCTTGGCTGCACCTCGACGCCCGCATCTCCAGAGTTCTCGATAACGGCAACAATTGACGCCGGTCTTCGTGCTCTGCTGACCGGCTCATCGGGCAGAAAACTGCGCACCCTTATCTCGCCCGGCCCCGTCTGCTTCGTGGATGACTCTTCCATCCCGGTGATACCGCCTCCAATACCTGTCCCCCAGCCTAAGAGCAGGGACACGTTGAGTGCCGCCAGCATCAACTTCGTGAACCGTCTTAGCATTGCTGCTTCCCTTTGCCAGCTCTGGGCAGTTTGGACTGTTCGGCGGGCGAGAATGGCTTCCCTGCGGGCGAAGCGGATATCGGACATCATATTGCTGTCAACCGACGGTGAGACCGCTTTGACGGGTTTCCAGGCTGGCCCTCAACTATAGTTCCTCCTATCCTCTGAAGCGAATGCCCGGCGCCTTTGTGCGCCGTTTCCCTTGAGGAGTGCGACTGGGGTGGGTGTTTTCCCTGCGGCTGCTTCCCTGATCGTCCGAGCTGGTAGTGAGTGCCCGCTGCGCCGGGCGACGGAGGCGACTGGCCCAGCCGAAGTCACCGACGCCGCAGAACATCGAGCGCCGTTTCTTTGCCGACGTCAGGGTTACGGGCCATCGGCGAGGGCCCGAGCCACACCCAGGCACACTCACCGGCTAACGCGACACAGCGCGAAGGGCTTCCCCTGCCCAGGCTGTGCCGCACAGCGGTCTTCACGGTCCTGCTTGCGCGTCCCCTGCGGTCGTTGCTATCATAAGCAGCGACGCGAGGGCTCCATGATCAGGCGAGAGGCAATCAAGGAGGAATTCGCCGGCACCGTGACCGCGGTCAAGGCGCGCATTCGACTGCTGCGCTCCTTTGACGAGATCAGCCACGCCTACCTGGGATACACGTTGGTACTGGAGGGGACACTCGACGGAGCGAGGGTTGACGAGCTGCGCGTGGCCATCGGCCCCAAGACTCATGGAACGCATCGCTTTTGGGCGTCTGCGTATCCGGTGGCAGCCTCGCTCACATGGCCGTCCTTGCCATGCGACGGCAGGGTCGGGGCGGCCGCGCGCGGAAGCTAGGCGCCGGAGCCCTATATGAGAGTTCTTGCCATCCTCGCGGTGCTGACCTTCACCTCTTCCGCCCTGTGCCTGCCTCAGGGCGCCCGGCTTCTGGAAACTCAGATCACGCCCGATCATCCGCTCATCATCCTCTACGGGGTGGGGAATTCCGAGGAGCTTGTTCGCAACTACCGGGCGCTCGAGCCGGATATCAAGCCGTACTGCATGGTGCACGCCGAAGAGCGCTACACGCCGGACAATCCCCTCGGTAGTTTTCGCCGGCTGCTGGCCGCGGCCCAGGACAATGGCATTCCGCTCGTTTTCCAGATCGCCGGCCCTGACGAGAGGTTCGACTTCCCGCTCGACGTGGTCGAGTCCCTGCTGCGACAGTTCTCCACCATCAAGGGCATCATGATGGTCGAGAGTTCCTTCAACAACTACTCGGATTTCGGCGGCGGCATCAAGTATTCGCTCGCCCACAATGCGCGCTATGCCATTGATGCCATCAAACTCGCCGCGCGCTACGGCAAGTTCTTCACCTGCCAACTGGCCCATGCGAACTTCCTCTACATCATGGCCGGTGAACTCAACCGTCCGCTCTACGAAACGTTCAAGCAGTACCGCGACTACGTCATCCCGCAGCATGAGATGAATGTCCCGTGGGGCATGCACCAGGCACACACCGCGCCCCTGGGCATGTGGCTCGAGGGCGCTGTGGGCAATTGGGGCATCGAACCCCAATCGTGGTACTGGTCGGACGCCGAGTACGCCGATCCCGAGGACTTCACCCACGGCGACATCGCCAAGATGCCGCCCGAAGTCTATCGCCAGATGATCCTCACGGGCGTTACCGCCGGCGCGACCGTCTACTCCTTCGAGCCGCCCGACGACTTGCGGAGCGGCCCACGCTCGTACCACTGGCGGAAAGCCATCTACCCCACGATGATGGAGGTCATTAAGAAGAAACTGATCCCCACGCGCGAGGAAGTGCTGCGTAAGGTAAAGGTCGCGTACCAGTTCGCCCCCGCCTCGACCCCGGAGAAGATGCACCGCAACCTTCGCGACGTCAACGAGATACTCGATGAGGGCAATATGATCCGCGGGACCTACGGCGTCTATGACAAGGGGCTCGAGTACGAATTCATCCCGAACACCGGACGCTACTACTGGATCCCATTGCTGTCGCCCTACGCGTCGGCGGAAGCCCTGGGCAGGTTCGCCTCCGTCATTCGCCCGGGGCAACTCCAGACGCCGGAGCAGTTCACCGCGCACTTCAACCGCTTTTACCAGGGCGATGGCGATGGAACCGCCTGCATCATGTCCATTGCCCGCGCCACCTACGTCATGCAAACGCACGAGAACCTCTACGAGGAGCAAACGTATACGATCTCCGTGCCCACCCGCCCCTGCGGCCTGCGGACGCGCGCGGCGCCCGCAGGCACTGCGCTGACCTGGGATCGGCACCAGGGCGACAGGTCATACACGGTGTGGCGCCGCACGCCGGACAAGGATTTCGTACCCATCAATGCCCGCCCCGTCACCGATACCAGCTACCTCGATGCCCACGCCCCCACAGGCACCGCGGCCTGGTATGCGGTCAGCGCGGTGACGACCGCGCGGGAAAGGATTTCCGGCACCGTCAACCTCCGCGACGCGCTCATCTTCTCCAACGTGGAAAGTCCCCTGTCGGAACCCGTCGCGATGCCTGGCGGCGAGTCGTCCCCGCCACCTGCGCCCGACACACGGCCCAAGCACCCCGGCCTCGATGACCGCCTGGGCGGCCTCGCGCCCGAGGAGCGCGCGGTTGCCGCGGAGGTTGCGACGCGTGTCCACCAGTGGAGGAACGCCATCCTGGGCAAGAACCTTCCGTCCGTCCTCGACACGTATTCGCGCGATTACCGCGACCCCGACGGCTACACCCTTGAATCGGTCGTGCGGTCCTTCCAGTGGTTTTTCCGGCGCTATGAGCACCCCTTCGGCCGCGTCGTCATCCTCAACTGGGACTTCTCGCGTTGGAGGGGCGAAGGCGTGGTCGGGGTTCACGTTTACGCCGTTTTCCGCGGGGTCTCGGTGGCGGAGGAGAACCCGGACGACCTGGTGCACTTCCCGCGCAACCGCGCCCAGGGCACGATGCTGTGGTGGCGCAAACACGCCGACGGGGTGTGGCGCCTGGTGAATACCGACCCATCCCTGCCCAGCCTCGACGAGTTGCTCATTTACTCCACCTGAGGCCGGTTGTGGATGTCAAGCGCCAATGAGACCGGCTCGGGGCAGGCGGGCCAGGCTCGCGCCGTCGCCATAGCGCCTGCCGGACGGAGCCTTGGCGGAGTCCGGGCTTTGGCGCGTCGGCGACTGCTTCGCCTGAACAGCCACTGGCGCTAGCGTCTGGAGGCACACTTCCGTTTGCACACGGCGCTGCCTCGAATGCGCGCGAGCAGATAGACACGGTTTCAGTCACGCCTGACACCCACATCAGGGCGCACGTGGGTACGCCGGGCTAACGACGGAACGACGGCGCGCCCGCCTCACATGGGCGCCAAGGCGACGCTTCGCCCGACCAGCAGGCGCACCGGACTCAACAGTCCGGACTCGAGCAGCGGCGAGTCCTTGGTGTAGTGTTTCCAGGTAGTGAAGGCGCGGCGGCGGGTCGGCCTCGGCTTTCCTTCGATCAGCCACGCCGGCCACGCCTTCATCGGCCCGCCGGGCAGCCACTCGCAATCCTCAGGGAGCTGCTCGTCGCCGATCAGGCAGTTGGGCCAGAGGTTGGTCACGCGGATCGCGAGCAGGTTCGCGCCGGCTTTGGCTGCTCCGGTGACATCCACGCGGAAGGGCGGCTTCCACAGAATCCCGAGCTTCTTTCCGTTGAGGCGAACCTCGGCGATCTCGCGCACGTCCCCGAGGTCGAGCATGAGCAGATTGCCTTTCCGCAGCAGTTCGGGATCGACATTCACTCGCTTCACATAGGTCGCGCTACCGGAGAAGTACCGGATGCCCGGCGTGGTGCTTTGGTGCCACGAGATGAGCCTGTCGAAGGTGGCCTCATCGGGCGCGCCCCAGTTCGGCGGGAAACGCACCTGCCACGGGCCACGGATCTCGATCGGTTTCGGCAGCGACGGCACGCGCAGCGTGCGGATCTTCCCGGCGGCGGTCTTGATGCGGTAGGTTCCCGGCTGCCAGCACTCGATATCGAGACCCGAGCGTTCGCCCCGCACGACGGTGATCGAGGCCAGCTTGCCGCGCTCCGGGTTCGGCCGCGTCGACCGAGTCAAACGAGCGATCTCGGCTTCGGTGAGCGACCGGTCGAACTGCTGTAACCCGGACATGTCGCCCCTGAACGCGGCGACCGAGCGGCCGTGTTCCACGCCAACGCCGGGGTGCACCGTGTAGCGACTCTTCAACCCCGTGTGAGCGAACTTGCCGTTGACGAAAAGGCTGGGCTGGCCGTCGCGGTACACCACCGCGAGGTGCGTCCAGTCCGCGAGCGGCGCTGCGTAAACCAGAGTCGCCGCGAAGTAGGAGGCGGAGTGCTCGTAGACGCAGACTCCGTTTCGACCCACCGAGATGCCGGCGCCGGCGTGGCCTTCGCGGTAGACTTCGTGCCCGGGCGGCGGGTAGAGGAGGTCGTTGCGCCCATAGCCAAGGCCCTGAGCGCCGGTGTCGGCCTCATGCGGCAGCTCGATATCGGTTGCGGGCTTGACCCAAACAGCCATGGTGAAGATGTTGGTGATGTTGCGGTTGTTATCGGGCACCGCTTCGCCCCGCGGCCACGCAGCGCTGAGCGCCGTCTCGCCGCCGCGCGTGACGGAGACGATCCGGTCTCGCTCGGTTGCGGCGCCGCGGCGGAATACGACGAATACCGACCCACTGGGATCGAACCGGATCGGCACGCGCACGCAGCCTTGGCCCTCGTCGTACACTGCAACCTTCTCGATGCGTCCGGTGTCGGGCCGCCACAGTTCAGGCCGCCTCCCTGACGCACGGAATGCGCAGACGACGTCCTGCGACTGCGGGCTTGCGTTGGCGACGAAGTACACATCATTGCCGCCTATGTTCTTGTGGATGTAATGGATGCTCCCGAAGACTGTCTGTCCGCGGGAAGTGAAGTCAGGCCGCACCCCCAGCCCTGCGAGGATTTTGTCCAGCGGCTCGCCCCACACCACCGTGCCCTTGCCGCAGCGATGCCGCGTGACGGTCCTGCCGTCACAGTTGCCCCACAACTCGGAAGCCAGGCCCTTGACCTCATCGTCGCACCTGGGATAACCGGTCAGACTCAGCGACTTGGTCGGTCGCGCGCCGACTACGGTTGCCCCCGCCTGAACCAGGGCCTTGATCCTGCGCAGCAGCACGGGTGTCATCAATTCGCCGGTTGGCAAGACCAGGAGCCGGTAGCTCATGCCGTCGGGCAAGACGAGGATGCCGTTCTTGACCGACATGCGCGTGAGCACGACCTCCGGGGTGCAACCGTCGTAGTCATAGCCCGGGGGCGGCGGGGGCTGAAGCCCATCGCGGAAGGGGAGATCGTTGGGGGCGTCTTCGCTCTCCAGGTAGCAGAGGTCCGCGACGAAGCGGCCCTGCTGAAGCAGGTACTGGCAGCGGGCGACATATTGATGCCACGCCGCGGACTGATCCCACCAGGTCTCGGTGCGTTCGTAATGGACGCCCCAGGGTCCCATGGTCATGCCGGGCTTAAGGTTGAGCCAGGGCTGAAGCGCGTACCGGTGGACGACAAAGCGGTTCACGCCCAGGCAGAAGGCCTGATCGCCCAGAGCCTTGAGGGAGAAAGGATGGTTCTGCCACTTGCCTTGGGTTGCGTCCGCGGTGAACGACTCCGCCGCGACGATCGGCTTGCCGTACACGTGCGCGGCCGAGGCCATCGTCTTGCAGGTGCTGAGGGCGCCGCCGCCGACCCAGAATTCGCTCATCGGGACATCGGCGCGCCCGGCGTAGCTGAGGCAGTCGAATGGGCCGTCGCCGTAGGCCTCGATGGAGAGTCTCATCCCGTGCTGATGGGCAAGGCTCTGGAGGCGGCCGGCGTAGTTATCCAACAGAAGCTCGGCGATGGTTCTCCGCACATCGCCGAGGAAGCGCTCAGAGATCTCGAGACTGCCGACGACCCGGCCCGTCATCGCCGGCAGATAGGGCAGCGGGTCATAGCCGCGCCGCTTCCGGAACTCCTCGCGGAAGCGCGGCGTCCAGTTCTGCGCATGCACCTCCCAGCTATCAACGTGCGTGAGGGCCAACCCGTTGCCGGCGGCGGGGCCGACATCGGCGATGAGCTTGCCCATGAGGCCGGCGAAGTGCGCGTCCATCGCCTGCTGGCTCAGCTTGTCGCATTCGAGCCCGCGACCTTCGAGCGGAGCCGGATGGTTGTCCTTGCCGGTCGGCGTGTAGCCGATTCGCAGCAGCGTCCACGTCCCTGGCGGAACATCCCACGTCAGCCGGCCATCCTGGGTCAACTGGGCGCTGAGATCAAGGACGCGATCGCGACCGATGACCATCGCAGCAGCAGGCTCGGTCACATGGGCGGGCACCAAGCCCCAGTAGCGCTCGAGGCCGGACTTCTGCTGGATGTTGTCGATGCGAAAGTTGCCCGGCGTAGGAAAGGCGAGGACCGCGATGTCTCGATAGAAGCCCGCGACCACCTCCGGCTGCGGCAGAGTCCCCTCAAACCGCTCCGGGCCCTCGGCGGTCGTCTCGGTCCACACCAGCTTCTGCATCGCATGCTCGGGGGTGTTCCACGGTCCGCCGCTGCCGCACCACCCGGCGTCGTTGTTCATGTTCACCTGCAACCCAAGCCGGCCCGCCTCCGCGACGACATGCTTGAACATCTCGCGCCACGGCGGGCTCGCAAACCGCACCGGGCCCTTGGGAATGCCCTGATCCACCTCCATGATCAGCACCCCGCCAATGCCGACGCGGCGCATAGCTTCGAGGTCCGCCGTGATACCTTCGCGGGTGATATTACCGTCCAGCCAGAACCAGTAGACCCAGGGCCGGGCCGAGGCCGGCGGCGAAGCGAACCCTTTCGCCAGCCCGTTTCCATCTGGTCTCTCTGCCGCGGCACCCGCGAATGCCGTTCCAGCGATGGCGCAGAGGATCCATGTCGCAAGCGCTACCAGTCTCATTGTGCTGCGTCTCCTATTCACACGGTCGTTTCACCAGACGCTGTCCCGACGATCGCAACGCCCTATGCCTGGCTCAGGTCTGGTCATTGTCTGTCCCGGATTATGCGTAAAGGAGTTGCGCGCTAACATTGGGGGCGGGGTCGTTCATCCTGGACTTGTCAAAGGGCTGACCCCGCGAAACGCGGCCCGCCAGAGGCGGGTCAACTTCAGCGCTTGCCCGCCTAAGGCGGGAGGCCGCGCCCGATCGGAGCGTTCACCCGCTGAGTGAGGGCTCCACGCCTGCTGCGCATCATCCGGGCCCATGCGCCCGACGGGCGCACACGCATGGACATCTCGCCTGCCTGCCCCGCTATGCACTCCTCCTCAACGCCGGCGCCCGCACCATGCGATCGCTGCCGCCACCAGGCAGATCGACCCGTCAATCGCCGCCGCCTACCTTGGCCCTAGCCACTGCGCCACCGCCCCCGCTTTGAGCCATCCGGCCGCGTTGGCCTTCAACCTGTCTTCTGCGTCAGCAAAGCCCCAAAGCGCTTCGCCACGGCCAAAGCGGGGTCGGTCGGAACGGGAACGGGCCGGACGTCCTTGGGAACGCTGATGACCGGCGTCGGGCGCAACTTCTTACCCGCCAGATTGGGGAGCCACTTGGCCTCGGCCGTAAGCATCTCGGCGGTCATCTCGCGAATCTCCGCCAGGGTGCAGCACGCCGCAGCAAGCGGATCCAGCGCAATGGCCTGCATCGCGAGTTCGACGTCGCTCGTGAGGGCGGCCTCAACCGCGAGGGTCTGGACGCTGACGTTGCTCTGATTGAGGGCGGCAAGCTGAACCGGGAGCGCGCCGACGAGCAGCGGGTGCAGACCCTCGCGGTCGCCATAAACCGGCACCTCGACGCAGCAGCCGTCAGGGAGGTTGGTGATGTAACCGTCATTGCGAACATTGCCCTGCAAGCGGAAGGGAACGCCCGTGGCTTTCGCCTCCAGGATGTAGGAGCAGTACTCAGCGCTTCGCGGAGTGAGCGTCGGCGATTCGTGCTGAAGCTGGTCCGCGCCGTACTTCTCGGCGACTGCCCGCGACCACTTGTAGTAGGCCCCGGACTCGCCCCCGAAGGAGGGCTGATCGCAGTAGAGCTTCAGCGCCCGCTCGCTCGCGCGGAACCAGGGGACGTACTCCGACAGGTGCCCAGTGCTCTCGGTCATGAAGTAGCCGAAGTGGCGCATGACCTCAATGCGGACCTTCTCGTTGACGTAGTATTCGGGCTTCTCGCAGTTCGCCTTGAACAGCGGATAGAGGTCCTTGCTGTTGTGCTCGAGCTTGAGGAACCAGGCCATGTGGTTGGTGCCCGCGCACAGGTAGTCAATCTCGGGCTTCGGGACGTTCACGTAGCCGGAGATGAGGTCAAGGGTAGTCTGGACGCCATGGCACAGGCCCACGTACTGGATGTCGGCGGCCTTGCCGAGGGCGTCGCAGCACATCGCCATGGGATTGGTGTAGTTGAGCAGGAGCGCGCCCGGCTTGGCGACCTGGGCAATGTCCTTCGCCATCTCGACCAGGATCGGGATGCTGCGCAGAGCGCGGAAGACGCCGCCGGGACCGAGGGTATCGCCGATGCACTGGTCGACGCCGTACTTCAGCGGGATCTCGTAGTCGAATTGGAAGGCATCCAGCCCGCCGACCTGAATCATGCAGATCACATAGTCTGCGTCTCGGATGGCCTCCCGCCGGTCGGTGGCGGCGTAGACTTCGGCCTTCACCTTGTTCTCCTGGATCATGCGCTTGGCGAAGGCTTCCATGCGCCGCAGCCGCGTCTCGGTGGGGCTCATGAGGGCGTAGGTGGCGCCCTCCAGCGCGCCCACGGAAAGCATATCATTCAGCAGTGTGCGCCCAAACACCAGGCTGCCGGCGCCGATCATGGCGATCTTCATGGCGATTGGATCCTCCTCATCATGGTTGCCGGCCCGTCATAACCCCCGCCGCTCACTCACATTCCTTCGTTGTAGAACACGTACAGCCCATCTTTGCCGGGCGCGACAATGTCCAGGCGTCCGGTTCCACGCAGGTCTGATACCGCGAAGTGAATGCCGAGTCCTTTACCCGCCCGAATCGGCCCATAGTCAATCACCTGCTTCGAGAACGACTCCCCGTTCCACTTGAAGTAATAGCTGCCCAAGTCGTCATGTTCTCCCGGATCGTTGCCGCAGTGCGCCCGGTGACGCTTGCCCGTCACCAACTCGCATTCACCGTCATTGTCGATATCAACCCACATGAGGTCATGGTACTGGGCGTTGTAGGGATCGATCGGATGCTTGACCCAGGTCCGCGCGCCGCGGACGTCGCGCTTCTGCTCCCACCAGTCCAGCCCGTAGTTGTGCGCTTGCCCGACGATGATGTCATTCATCCCGTCGCGGTTCACGTCAACCACCAGGATCGGCACGCTGGCGCTCCCCAACTCGAACTCGCCGTGGAAAACCCACTGGTCGTTGAAGGGATCCTTCGGTGCCTCCAGCCACCCGTTGCTCAGGATGAAATCCCCGCGGCCGTTGCCGGTGACATCGCCGAAGCCGAGGCCATGGCCCTGTTTCTCCCAGATCTGGTGCGCCGAGAACCGCCCGGCGCCCGTGCCCTGGGCATCCGTGATGAGCTTATAGACGGTGAGCGGCCGGCCGGGCGTGTTGGGGACGATCTCGACCTGCCCGTCACCGTCGACGTCCCAGGCCCTCGTCGTCTCCACATTGCCGCATTCTGCGATCACATGCACGGGCCAGTCTCCGCCCGCGGGCCCAGGGTTCTCCCGCCATCGGACGGTGTTGCCCCACCATCCGCCGGTGATGAAGTCCGTATAGCCGTCACCGTTGACATCCATCGGAATTGTAGAGAAGTCGTCGAAGTACTCGCCCTCGGCGCGTACGTCCCCGACCCGATGCTGTTGCCGGAAATCCGGCCCCTGGTACCAGTAAGCGCCGGACACGATGTCAGGGATCCCGTCGTTGTTGACGTCGAACACGCCGGCGGACTCGTACCGCTCGTCCGCGATCAACACCTTCCTGAACTTCACCGGCATAGCCGCCTCCTCGTAATCGTCGCGATTGTCATGCCGCGCGACGCCTGGCGTCAGATTCCCGTTCGCAACTTGATGTACTGGCGCGCGACCCTCAGGTCCTCGAGCGCTTCCTCCGCCTCGCACATCGGCTTCATCTCGCCGCGGATCGCGGCCACAAAGTTCATCGCTTGCTGGCGCATCGCATGGATCCACGGCAAATGCGGCACGGTCACTTCCGGCGCCACGCCATGGCCCGGATCACGCAGCACTTCCACGCGGCCGGGACGGTTGCTCGCCAACGGCGCCGGCAGGTCGAGCTGGACGTACCCGTGCTCGAAGGCCACCAGTGCGGACTCTTGCCAGTCTATGGTGGTCGCATACGGGGTCATCTCTATCGCGCACGCGATCCCGCTGCTGCTCTGGCCGGCAAGCAGCACGCCCGAGGGATCAGCGTAGGTGACCTGGTAGGGCTCGCCCAGCAGGTGGCGCATGAGATTCACCTGGTGGATGTAGTAGTTGACGAAAGCCCCGTACTGCCTGAATGTCTCATCATCCATGTCACGGGCCGGTGGATCATATGTCAGCTCGGGCGCGGGGTCATCGCTCGAGATGAGGTCCCTGAAACCCCCGGCGACCCAATCCCCCGCGGGCATCAGAATCCGCACGTAACGCATCGCGCCGAGCTCCCCGCTGGCCTTCAGCCGGTCGCTCTCGGCCTTGGCGTACATGGTGGCCGGATCGCTGCGCTTGTGGTACCCCACCATGTGCCACGTCCCGCTTCCGCGCACGGCCGCGACTATCTTCTCACCCACCTCGAGAGAAGCAGCCAGCGGCTTCTCAGTGAACACCGGCACGCCCGCTTTCAACAACTCCGGCACGAGTTGTCCGTGGCGGTTGAACGGCTGTGAGGCTACGATGCCGTCGAGACGCTCATTCGCCAGCATCTCGGCATGACTGGGGTAGACGCGCTCGACGCCGTAGCGCGCCGCCACCTTACGCGCCAGCCCGGAGCGCAGCTCCGCGATCGCCGCCACTTCGCACCCGGGTACGGTCACGTAGTTCCTCAGGTGAGCGCATTGCCCCATCCCGCCGACGCCCACAAAACCGATCCGCGTTGTCGACAACTTAGGCCTCCTTAAACCTTCTGGCACAACCTTAGACGTATGTCACCCTGAGCGCTAGCAAAGGGTCCTGGTATCGCCGCCATGTGGCTCTCCTGGCATACAGCGGACCGAGTCTCAGGCTTCTTTCTTCTGAGTGATCTGCCGCGCTCCTCCTTGATCGGTCCAGCTGTGCATGTCAAGCGCGGATGAGACCCTCTATCATGGTTGGTGAGTGTACGAATTGAGGACCGGAGAAGCAGTCTTGGCGAAGCGAGAGGAGGCGCGGAGCCGAGATACGTCAGAATGCGACTGTTATGCCGCAAACGAGAGGGCGACATCGCAGGGCAGACGGATGTGCGGTTGCCGCGCCGCATGCGGATGAGTAGTTGTCGCCCCGGAACAGATGAGTGCTCGTCGTGCTGCGAACAGAAGATCGCAGTCGCGCTTCGAGCGGCTAGCCTCCTCCGGAGCGCTGCCGGAGAGGTCCCGTTGCCGCATAACAGGGGCAAGGTGTCCGATCGCCGTTTGACAAGGGCAAGAAGTCTCATCCGGGGTGGATCAAGAACGAGGAGCAGCCCAAAGCTAGAAGAAGTCTTATCCCAAGTGGACCAGATGCTGGGGTTCAGACCCCTCCGGAGGTTTCTCGATAAACCGGCTTGCCGACGAGACCAGCCCGTACCTCTTGCAGCATGCTGACAATCCCGTCGACTGGTATCCCTGGGGCGAGGAGGCGCTGCAACTGGCGAAGCGCCGGAATGCGCCTATCTTGCTCGGCATCGGCTACGCCGCCTGCCACTGGTGCCACGTTATGGCCCATGAATCGTTTGAAGATCCGGCGACGGCGGAGATGATGAACGGGCATTTCGTGAACATCAAGGTCGATCGCGAAGAGCGCCCCGACCTGGACAGCATCTACATGAATGCGGTCGTCGCCATCACCGGGCGCGGCGGCTGGCCGTTGACCGTCTTCCTCACTCCCGCCTGCGAGCCGTTCTTCGGGGGCACCTATTTCCCGAACCAGCCGCGATACGGAATGCCCAGCTTCCAGCAGGTGTTGGCGGCAGTGAGCGATGCCTGGGAGACACGCAAGGATGAAGTGCTGCGAACGGCGTCGGAATTGACCCAGGGGCTATCCCAAAGACTGGCCGGGCAGGGTCAGCCGCAGGCCCCCAAGCCCGCGTTGCTCGCCGCCGCCGCGCAGCATCTCTCCAGTGCATTCGATGCGCGCAACGGCGGCTTCGGCAGCGCGCCCAAATTCCCACAGCCGATGATCATCGAGTTTCTGCTGCAATACCATTTACGGACCGGCGATCAACACGCCGTGCAGATGGCGGAGTTCACCCTGCGGAAGATGGCTTATGGCGGCATCTACGATCAGGTGGGAGGCGGGTTCGCGCGCTACTCGGTTGACGATGCCTGGCTGGTCCCGCACTTCGAGAAAATGCTGTATGACAACGCCCAGTTGGCCCGCGTCTATCTGCACGCCTGGCAGATCACCGGGAATCCGTTGCTGCGCCGCATCGTCGAGGAAATGCTCGATTACGTCCTGCGGGAGATGCAGCACGCCGACGGGGGCTTCTACAGCAGCCAGGACGCCGACAGCGAAGGGGTCGAGGGCAAGTTCTACGTCTGGACGTTGGATGAGATGAAGGCCGCCCTCGGCGGCGCCGCGGACCTGCTGAGCAAGTATTACGGCCTGACCGAGCAGGGCAACTGGGAAGGCAAGAACGTCCTCCACGTTCCGCAGGAGCCGGACGCGTTCGCCTCACGCGTCGGCATGAGTGCGGAAAAGTTGGCGGCGGCCATCGCGGACGCCAAACGCACCCTCTACCGCGTCCGAGCTCAACGCGTGTGGCCGGGACTGGATGACAAGGTGCTCACCTCCTGGAACGGCCTGATGCTGGCCGCGTTGGCCGAAGCCGGGAGTGCTTTGCAGCGCACCGACTACCTGGCGGCGGCACAGCGAAACGCGCAGTTCCTTCACCGCACGATGCGCGCGGATGACGGCCGTCTGTACCGCACGTGGAAAGCCGGCGCCAGCGCCAAGCACAACGCATATCTGGAGGACTACGCATTTCTGGCGGAAGGATTGCTGGCCCTGTACCAGAGCACCTTCGAATTGCGCTGGTTTACCTGGGCGCGCGAGCTGGTGGAGCTGATGCTGAGACTCTTCTACGATGATCGAGACAAGAACTTCTTCGACACGTCGTATGACCACGAGCGGCTGATAAAGCGGCCGAAGGACCTGCAAGACAGCGCCCTCCCCAGCGGCAATGCGGTGGCCGTCGCCGCGCTGCTCAAGCTGAGCCTGTTGACCGGGAACAGCCGCTGCTGGGATGTCGCGTCGGAAGCGGTTGCATCAATGACTACCGCGATGGGCCGGGCGCCCCAGGGGTTCGGGTGCTGGCTGAGTGACGCGGCCTTCCTCCTGAGCGAGCCAACGGAGATCGGCATGGTGGGCGATCCCGCCGACGCCGACACCCAGTCCCTGCTGGAGGTTGTGCGTGCTGCCTACCGGCCCTATGCGGTGGTGGCGGTTGGCGAGGGGCCGGCGGGGGAAGTGGTGCCGCTGCTGTCAGGACGCCTCCGCACCGCCGGCAGGGCCACGGCGTTCGTCTGTCATCATTCCGTATGCCGCGCCCCAGTCACCGACCCGGAGCAACTGGAGGCGGAACTGAACGTGGCAGCCTAGCGCACAGCCATCAACTGCGGGATCGGGACTGCGTCACAGTTGACCCTAGAGTGGCGCCCACATCTTGACGCTCGACATGCGCATTCGTTCAGCCGTCCGGTCGGGCACTGAGTGCATGTCAAGCGCGAATGAGACCCCTCATCATGGTTGGCTACTGTGCCAATCGAGGACCGGAGAAGCAGCCTCGGCGGGATGGCAGGAGGCGCGGAGCCCTCAATGCGACCTCAGAGACCGTTCGGTCTCGCCTGTGGCGGGAGCACCAGGTTGGCGCGTATCTTGCAGTTTAGGTTGCTGCTGCCTATGGCTTTAGTGGTCCTCGCAGGCTGCCGTGGGCCAGGCGTCAAGCCGCTGACAGCCGGAGACGTCATGGCGATGGAGCAGCGGTATCGCGACGCCGGCCGCGCCGACGCTGACCAAGCCCTGCGGGTGCTCCAGGCCTATGCCGCGCTGACCGGCACCATCGGCGACTTGAGGACAGCGGTGGAGAGCACGAGGCGGATGATGGACTCGGATCCCGCCTTCGCCGCGACACCCAGAGCCCGGAATGGGCGGCGCAAGATGGAGGCACAATGGGCGGCCGTCCTCGAGAGGGCGGGCATCCGCTCTGAGCGCGAACTGGACGACTTGCTTCGGCGCGGCATTCGGTTTGCGGAGGGTCTGTTGGCACGGCCGGGTCTGGACAACTCCACGCGCGCCGCAGCACATCTCGCCCGCGCCCGGATGCTGTTCCAAGCGCGCCGGTTCGACGAAGCGATGCGTGACGCCGACGCCTCCCTGCGCACGGACGCCACCGGTGTCTTGGCCCACTTCGTAAAGGCGGACGTGTACACGGAGCGCAGGAACTACGAGGCTGCGACCAGGGAACTGCGCGCAGCGTCCCTGAAACTCAACGCATGGGCGGCCAAGCCGCCGCCGTGGGAGCTGCGGATCGCGTGGGCACTGCGCCATCCTGACCGTGCTTTTCTGTACGAACGCGACTGGCGGGCACGCCGACAGGAGATCGTCCGGTCGTTGCACGTGCAGATTCAGTCCGAGGTGTCAGTGTTGCAGGGCCTCGAACGAACGCGCAGGCGGGCCCCATGACCAGGCGACAGGCAATCAGGGAGGAGTTCGCCGGCACCGTGACGGCGGTCAAGGCGCGCATTCGACTGCTGCGCTCCTTCGATGAGATCAGCCACGCCTATCTGGGATACACGTTGATTCTGGACGGGACCCGTGACGGGACGAGGGCTGAGGAACTGCGCGTGGCCATCGGCCCAAAGACTCATGAAACGCATCGCTTCCGGATCGGCGATCAAGTGGCGGGCCTGGCAGTGACGGTTCCCGATCCCCGCCTCGACTGGGCGACCCACTACCGGGTGAGCGGCTTGCGCCTGCTCGCAAGGGGGCCTGCCGAGCAGTACGTTCCCGCGAATCCGGAGGGCGGCATCGCCCCGCCGCTGGCGGAGTATCGCGCCCGCGGGCATCGAAGGCTGTATGCCAGGACGCACGCAAGGAGCTGCCAACGCTGTCCATTCGGTCTGGTCATGGCGACCGAGATCACCATTGACCAGTGGAACCCGTCGAACAAGAAGTGGCGCTTTGAGACGCACTGCTATGGGCCGCGAGATTGCCCGCGCTATCGGCCGGGCAGGCCGTACCGAGTCCAGGGTCGTAAGCCATGGATGGTGTGGGTGGACAACGATGTAGAGCGCGAGAAGGAGGAAGAGGAATTCCTGCGCCGCCGGCATTCGGAGCAGCATCCGATGGCAGAACGTCCGCCCTCTGAGGACCCGCCGTCAGGAGAATGAGTTATCGCTGAGAAGGGGATGAGACCCGGCCCCCGCCCTGTCTCCGCCAGCCCGTTAAGGCTGGCGGATGCGTCTCACTGCGACTTGACAGCGCCGTTGGCCTCACACGATGGCAGCATCTGCACCCGAAGGCAATCTCAGAAGCCCGCTAAAGCGGTCTCACGGCCGGTTGACAAGGACAGGAGGTAGCGACTGGGCAGGCGGCAAGTCACCAGAGGATTACCCGCCTATGGCGCGACCGAGACTCCTGCCCTTACGAACCTCGATCCACCCATGCCGGGACATAGCGCCAGGCTGCGTTCAGCTCGCGGTCGAGGATTCTACAGCGGGGCTCGTGAGCGTGGACGAGCTTCCAGAACTTCGGGGAATGATCGAGCTGCGCGGTGTGGCAAAGCTCGTGAATGAGCACGTAGCGCACCAGCCCCGGAGGCAAGAATAGCAGTTTGTAGTTCACGCTGATGGTCTTCTTCCGCGAGCAACTCGACCAGCACGTGCATTGCCCCTTGATCAGCACGCGCTCGAACGGCAGGTCGTGCTGCTCGCTCAGGGCGCGCAGCCACGGCACCAGGTGGTGGCGGGCCTGCTGGCTAAGCCACATCCTGAGGAGCGGGCGCCAGACCTCATCGCCAGCCAGATCCTCAGACACCACGAGCCGCAGATCCTGGCGGTTGATCTCGACCGACCGCCGGCGGGGCGTGGGGCCGTAACTTGCGGTCCACTGCTCGCCGACCGCGCGCAACGGGATCTGGTCGGGTAGGGAGTGCGCCGGCTCGGGATCGAACTCTTCGCGCTGCTCGATGACGCGCTTCTGCATGCGCTCGATCCACTGGCGCTTCTCAGCGAGGATGCTCGCGATTTCTCGGCGGTCGAAGCCGTGCGGTACAGTCACCACCAGGCTCGCATCGTAGAGCGAGACCTTCAGGCGGACGTGCTTTGTCCTGCGACTCTCTCTGATGGTGTAGTCTGAAGCCACGGCCCTTGTGAGACGGCTACTTCGTCTTGGCCGGGTTAAGCTCGTCGATGTTGAGCTCCTTGGCCTTGCCCTCGTAGTAGTCAATCCGCGAGGGGAACCTGGACATCCAACGCCCAGCAAGCGACGGCCAGGCGCTCCCGCGGTACTCGTTATACTGGCGAATGGCGTAGATCCAATCGTCGAGCGCGCTCTTGACCTCGTTGACACCCTCTTGCATGGTGCGCATCGCCACCTCCGTCGTCTCGGCGCCGCGCAACTGAGGATATGCTTCAACCTGAACATTAACGGCCAGCGTCGCTTGCGACTGGAAACGATCCAGAGCGGCCTCAACCATTCTCCCCGCCTTGGTCAACTCGCGGGGGTTAGTGCTGGACTTCTCGAGATCCTGGTAGGCTTTCACGGCGGCCAACACGCTGTTCCGCGCCTCCGCCACGGTCTTGAATGTCTTGGACTCGTGATCCAGGTACTGGCTGTTGAGGGTCCAGACGCCCTTGATCTTCTGGGGGCACGTGTTGAGCGCTGCGGAGTAATGAGAGCGGGCGCCCGCTATGGCTTGGTACTTGGCGTTCAAGTTGTTCCAGACGCCCATCGCCGAGGCGACCACTGCGAGGATGAAGATCAGCAAGACCGCCGCTGCGAGACAGCCGATGAGCCCTCTCTTCATCGTCCCTTACCTCCTTGAGTTCTGCCCGGTTTTCCGTACAGCTCTCGCAACCTCTGATCGGTTCCGCGAACGATCTTGAGAACGCCCTCATCGAAGTTGCCGAAATTGACGTAGTCCTTGGCATCGTCCATAATCCGACCGTAGTCAGAAACAGTGAACCGAGGCAATCCACGCCCCACCGAGATCGTCATCTTCAAGTCGGCGTCGGGGCGGATGAGCCACACCACGCCGTTGTTTCCGCCCTCCGTACTCAGCCCTTTCCTTCCCAGGCCCAGCCAGCGTCCGTAGTGAGTCGCCCATTCCTCAGGGTGCTTGACTCCGGGGATGACGACAACCACGACCTCGGCGATGCCATCCTCTTGCAGCCTTTGACAGACGTTGTTCCCTTCGCTAACGGTGGCGGGCGAAAGGACGTGCGCCTTGTCAATGATCCAGGAGGTGGTCAATGCCGGAAACGCAGGGTCACCCTTGGGCACTTCCTTATTCGGGTCATAGGTCGCGGTCTTGCTCCGGCAGCCCGCGAGAGCAAGCCCGAGGAGGATTAGCCAGACAACCTTTCTCATGGTTTGGCCTGCTGCTGGCACTGCCGGCAGGCGTGATAGCTCTTGCGGCTGCATCCCGCGCCCCCGCCACCCGCGCAAGCGCATGCGCACGCGCAAGAGACGCACGCGCAAGCGCAACTGATGCCCGCGCCCCCGAAACCGCCACCGCCGCCGGTGAATATGCCACCCAGACCACCGCCGCCGCCACCACCGGAGCGTCGGCCGCCGTAGAAGATGCCGCCGCCCGTGTATCCGCCCCGACCCGACAAGTACAGCAGCCCGGCGACAATAATCAGGACGATCACGCCGCCGACGACGAAGAGCACGAACGCGGGAGGCGGTCCCTGGTAGGCTTCCCCTTGCAGATTCTCTGTCGGAATCGCCCGAGGATATGCATTCTTGGGGAAGGTGACGGAAATGGAGAATCGCTGTCCCTGCGCCAGGCCGGTCTTCGCCCAAATGAGCTCGTCTTTGGTTTGTGATGTCGGCTGGGGAGCGGCTTTGATTACCTCCGGTTTGGCGAAGTACCTGACTCTCAGTTCCAGGTGGTCAGTCACCGCCTGATCGTACCAGCCGGGCGTGAAGTCGAGCCGGTAGTTCTTCTCATCGGCATAGAACAGCTTATTCTGGACCAGGGAGAAACTGACCTGGAACACCTCTCCGGGTCCATAGTCCCGGTCCAAGTCAAGCCGCACGCCGCTCCAGCTGCCGCTCGCCGAGTTCTCTATTGCCCTGGCATTAAGCCCGCATTGGAGTGCCCCGATGTTCTGGTTGGCAACGCCCACTGCGATCCAGGGAATGTGTCCGCCGCTGACCCGCCATTTCTGGTAGTAGGCGATGTCCACCTTGCCATTGGAGTGGGGGGTCAGTGTCACCCGATAATCGAGGATGCGGTAAGTGCCGGTGTCTGCGCGAGCGCCCACGACGGCCGCGCCGAGCAGGACTGCCGCAATCAACAGCGCGCTCACCCGTCTCATGGCTGCCTACCCCTCCTCTCCACCGATCACTCCCTGCGCCTCGGCGACTTGTCCAGGGGGCAGCCGCCAGAGCACGACTCCTCGTATGCGCATCCCTGGCACTCTTCAGGCGCTTTGCCCTGGCGGAGCTTGACGCAGGTGGGATGGCTCCAGATCGAATCCCAGGGATCTTTGAGGATGTTCCCCACTGTCTCCGGCCAGGATTGACAGGGCAGAACCGATCCATCCGGCTGGATGGTCATGTTGTGGGCGGCGGCGGAACAGGCCTTGACGCCGAACCCCAAGTCGAGCGGGTTAACGCCTGTGACATAGCAGGTGGGAGAATACCACTGGAAATCGAGCCCGAGGCGACTTGCTTCCTCACAGGCGCTTTCGAGATAGCGTTTCAGGTCTTCGTCGCTCAGGCCGTTTTCGGCCTTGCAGGTTATCCCGCGGCCGCTGCAAATGAGGGTGTTGCAGGCCACATGCTTGACGCCGAGCGCTTCGTGAAGCCAGCGAACTGTCTCGGTGAAGGAAGGCGCGTTGCATGCGGTCAGCGTGGTGTTCGTGACGACCCGCAGACCGACGGCCATCGCCTTCCGGATACCGCCGACGGTCAGCGCATGCGAACCGGAAACGCCCGTCATCTCGTCGTGGATGCCGGGATTGCTCGACTCGATCGTCACCTGAACGTAGTCCAGGCTGGCGTCGCGCAGCTGCGCCGCAAGCTCCTCCAGCTTTGTCCCGTTGGTCACCAAGCCGGTGACGAATTCGTCGGCTTGGCTGACGAGGCTGATGATGTCCGGCCGGAGCGTGGGCTCGCCGCCAGTGACAACGACCTGTGGAACACCGATGTTCCACAGAATCTCGTAGATCCGTAACCACTCCTCGGCGGGAAGCTCTTGCATTGCGCCAGTATCGGGCAAGTAGCACTTGCCGCACTTCAGATTGCATCTGTACGTGACGGCCAGATCCATGCGCGCGGGCGCGCGCCAGTTCGCGTAATCGAGGACCCGCGAATCCAGCCCCATCTCCGCCGGACACTTGCCTTCCGCGACACACATGACCGTGCCAAAGAAGCGATCTAGGTCCGCGCGGATCCGCTGACGCGTGACCCGGCGCTTGCCCAGAGCCAGCGGTCTTCCGTACTTCCGGTAGGCTTTGTCGACGACGTACTCGGCGACGCGCTCCGACTCGTCGCCCTCGCCCTGCTGAAACAGCCACATCCCTTCGATGACGTGGCGCATGAAGCTGCCGGCGGTCTGGTCGAGGATCAGGGGAGGCTGGCGTCCATCAATCCATAGCAGATTATGGTGATTCTCGTTTTCGCGCAGGTGAAAACGATGACCGTTGATGGTGGCGTGCATGACGCCATCGCTGCGGAAGTGCGGCTTTCTACCTGTTACCGATTTCATCGGATGAGGTTCCCCTCCGCCCCTCGATGAGTGTGTTTCGCCCACATGTCCCCGAATCCTTTGGGCGCACGTCAAGCGTCATCGAGCTACGCGGGCAGTGGGGTCGGAGCGAGGGCAAGCCGCCAGGATGCATTAGCGCACACGCGAATGACCTAAAGAACTTGCAGGTCTAGGCGCTGGGCGTCCTCAGCAGCCCACGCAGTTTTCGGCAGTAATCGAGCCGCGGGGCACCTGGCGGCAGGTGCGCTTGCGAACTGCCAATGCGACCGGCGTGACACCGACATAGGAGTGCACACTCGTATGCACCGACACCCTAGCGCCGGCCGCACCAGTGGAAATGCTATGAGACGCGAGGTCCCCGTGTGGCTGCCGGCCCACTAGAAGTCAGCAGGCTGCAGTGGTTTTCACTGAGGCGGAAGACAGAGGGTCTCGTTCGCGCTTGACAACGACAGATTGTCCACAAGGTCATGGCGATGCGGTGGCGACCGAAGTGCGGGTTGGCTTCGAAGATGTCCCAGATCAACTCCGCCAGTTGTGCAGGAGTCTTCCGGGGACTCTCCCGACAGACCTTGTTCTCGCCGACCACGCCCTTCTCGGCCGCGTGCAACCAGCGGTACAACGTGGACTTGGCGATAGCCGAAGTGCTCCTTGACCCGCTTGCGCGGGATGGCGTAGTAAGCCATGCGCCGCAAGATCTGCAAGCGCTGCATGGGCGTGTAGCGCGACGGAGGCTCGGCTGTGGATATGGAGCACGGGCGCTCCCGCCCGTGATGCTCTTGGGCGCGCGGTCCCCTCGCCGGGCTCGGGGCAGGCTCTACAGACCGCGGGGGGAATGTGGCACACCCGCCTGTGAATCTGGTGGCGCAGGCGTCTCGCCTGCGAGAAGATAACGTAGGGGCACAGCATGCTGTGCCCTCCCGCTTCGGCGGGCAGCCGCCCCTTGGCCTGCATAGCCTTGGCGACGGAGGCTCGGCTGTGGATATGGAGCATGGGCGCTCCTTGGCCCTCGTAGCTTCAGCGAAGTGGGCTCGCCCGTGAGAATGTGGCACAGGCGCCCCCGCCTGTGGACCCTTATCATATAGCGGCTCGCTCTTCTTTTCCGCCCGAATCCGCCAGCCTCTTTGTCGCTGTTCCCCGACACCCAACAGTTGCGAGGTTATAGGCCCGCTTATGCCGTGGCATAGGCAAGCCCCTTCCCCGCACCACCGCTATCCACCGCCGTCTATTACGGTGACCGTATTGCTGCCGTGATTGGCGACGTAGATTCTGTTGCTGGAGGGGTTGACCGCCACACCCAAGGGGCGGGAACCGACAGCCACCGTCGCGATCACCGTGTTGTTGCCCCCGTCTATCACGCTAACGGTATTGTCGCCGGTATTGGCAACGTAGATTCTGTTGGTGGAGGGGTTGACCGCCACGCCCAGCGTCCCTGACCTCATGCGCACCCTCGCGATCGTGCCGTTCGTTGCCCCATCTAGCACGCTAACGATATCGCTGCCGGCACTGCTGACGTAGATTCTGTTGGTCGAGGGGTTGACGGCGATGCCGCTGGGGTACGGACCGTCGACACTCACCGTCGCCGTCAGGGCGTTGGTGGCTCCATCTATCACGCTGACGGTATTGCCGTCATCATTGGCGACGTAGATTCTGTTGGTGGAGGGGTTGACCGCCACGCCCTTGGGGGTGTAGCCGGGGCCGGGGGGGCCAACATCCACCGTCTCGATCACGGCGTTGGTCGCGCCATCTATCACGCTGACGGTATGGCCGCCCCAATTGGCCACGTAGATTCTGTTGGTCGAGGGGTTGACCGCCACGCCAGACGGGTTGTAGCCGACACCCACCGTCTCGATCACCGCGTTCGTCGGCCCCTCTATCACGCTGACGGTATCGCTTCCCGAATTGGCGACATAGATTCTGTTGGTGGAGGGGTTGACCGCCACGCCGCCCGGATAGGAATCGACGGGCACGGTCGCAATCACGGTGTTGCCAGCCCCATCTATCACGCTGATGGTATTACTCAACACATTAGTCACATAGATTCTGTTGAAAGAAGGGTTGACCGCCACGTTATAGGGCTCAGAACCGACAGTCACTGTCGCGATCACGGTCGGGGGCAAAGGCCCCGGTGGTGCCCCTCCTCCGCCGCACCCAGGCAGAATCAGGCCGCACACGAGACATACCACCACGAGCAGGGATCGGATTCCTGCACGCTCTGCGTCCAGACAGACCATGGTCCACCTCCGTTGGGCTGCAATGCCCGAGAAATGGCGGCGGCTGCTCGACCGGCGCCCGCCAATGAAGCACCAAAGGCAGAGTTCGTAGGGCAGGAGCTTGTCTCCTGCCGTGTCTCCTGGGATCTCGCCCAGATTCTGCCCACATCGTCTTGACTTCCGGCGCGCTTCGAGTGACCTATGTACCCGACAGAACGTCGGGTTACAGAAGCGTCGGATGCCAGTCACTCACGCAGCGGCAGAACAGGAAGTTGGGGGCGAGGGAGGGCGACCGCCGCAGGCGGGGTGCGGGACTCGCGCATTTCACCCCCCACCTGGGTCCCCCTAAGACCCTGTATCAAGACCTCGTTCTCGCGGATGTCATTCCGAGCGCAGCGAGGAATCTCTGTCTCGCTCCACCGTGCCAAGACCCTTCGCTGGCGCTCAGGGTGACACAATGGCAAGGCCTTGTTACAGCCTCTGAGCGGCTAAGCCCCCGAGTTCGGGCGCTCACGGAGAAGCGGAGAATCGTCCGGGGCGCTTTGCCGCCGCCCGATTTGGCAAGAGTACGACTTTGGGGTTATGGCTGAACCTGCGCCGGCGTGGAAGAACAACAATAGGAGCCTTGGGTCTCATGCTGCGCTGGGGCGTTTTGATTCTGCTCTTGGCGGGGGCAGGCGGCTTCATCACGGCGGCGGCGGCCGGCGACGCGGCGGACGAGTTCGCCGCTATTGACACCCATGCGTTGGCCGCGCCGGCCTCGGCCACGGGGTCCGTATCCTCGCTTTCCGCTTACCTGATCAAGCCCGCGCGCGACGAGCGCGACGGGGTGCGGGCGATTTTCCGCTGGATCACCTCCAACATCGCCTACGACGCCTCGTCGAGGGCCGAGAGCCGCGAGCCGGGGGTCGTGCTCGCGAGACGCCGCGCCGTCTGCTACGGCTACGCTGTTCTCTTCAAAGCCCTGGCGAGCGCCGCAGGGATGAAAGCGGAAATCATCATCGGCCACTCACCTAAGTTCGAGCAGGGCGCGGCTGACGAGCGCGATGACTGGCTCAATCATGCCTGGAACGCGGTCGAGGTGGCCGGCCAATGGCAGCTAGTGGACTGCTGCTGGGGCGCCGGTTACCTTGACGAGCGCAGCCGATTCGTGCGCGCTTTCACCCCCCACTACCTGCTCACCGCGCCCGAGGTCTTTGTTTACGATCATCTGCCGCAAGATCCTCGCTGGCAGTTGCTCCACCCGCCGATTTCAAAGGACGAGTACGTTCGGCGGGTGCAAGTCAGGCCGCCGTTCTTCGAGTGTGGCTTGCAGCTGGTCAGCCATTCTTCAGCCGCAATCGAGACCGACCGGTCTCTCGCGGTGACTATTGATGCTCCCGCAGAAACGCTTCTGATCGCGTCCCTGTATCGAGACCGACAGGAGCTGGAGCAGGGGTGCACCTTCACCCAGCGCGATGCGACCGGCTATGTCATTCACGCGCGGTTTCCGGACAAAGGCGCCTATGTTCTTCGCATCTTTGCGCGTCGGCTGGGCACTCCGGGCAATGAGTACGCATGGGCGCTGGACTATGTGGTTCAAGCCCGGTCCGGCGAGGACCGCGCCGCCTGCTTCCCGAAAGCCTATGGCGCGTTCCTCACCCACAACTGCCGCGTCGAGGGCTCTTTGTCGCAACGGCTTCGCGCGGGCGATACGGCCGATTTCTGTCTCACCGTCCCCAGCGCGCAGGATGTCCTACTTGCTAGCGGGGGCTCGCTAGTTCATCTTTCTGCTGAGGGATGCCGATTCGGCGGCAAGGTGCCTGTGGCTCCCGGCCCCGTTGTCATCCTCGCCAAGTTTCCCGGGGAATCCACATACGAGGGCTTGCTGCAATACGCGGTGCAGTGAGGGTCAATGACCCCACGGCCAATGCGGCACAATTATCCCCCATCGCGATCGCGAAAGCCAGCCTCTAGCCGCAATACTGTTCGTTTAGGGCCGAAGGATGTCATTCTGAGCCTTGGCGAAGAATCTTGGGACTGATGTTCTCCAGGGCAAGATCCTTCGCGTTGCTCAGGATGACAGTTGCCTCCACCTAAACGAACAGTATTGCCTCTACCCGTTCGCTTCCCTCACCACCAGCGTCACGCCCTGCTGCTCGTCTCCCAGCGCTGCCTTGACTCCGAAAGGATTCCTCACGGTGATGGTCCCCGTAATGTCAAAGAGGCCGACGTTGGGGTCCTGCTTCTCCACCGTGATGGCCGGCCGCTCGCGGTCATCCTCGACCAGGCAGTCGGCGAAATCTATGCCGCCGAATCTCGTCATCTGCTTGGGGTGGAGCGCGATCGGCGCCCAAGTATCCCCATAGCCCCGGTTGTTCGCGGCGTTTCTGACCGTGCAGTTGACGAACCTGAGCCGAGCCCGGTCGGCGCACTTTTCCTGCACCTTGATGCCGTAGCCCTCAGTGCTTTCGACCACGCAGTCCCGGAACTCGATCAGCCCCCCGGGCCCCTTGTCGCTGACCTTGGTGACGCGGATGCCCGAACCCCGGCTGCTGGCGACCCGGCAGCTCTCGAATCGGATGGACACGTCACCGGAAGCGGCCGTCAGGTTGGCGAGGAAGATTTCGACACCGTCGCCATAGTTGTCCTTGAATAGGCAGTTGCGGAAGACGACATCGCGGACTCTCTCGTCCGCGGTATCCGGCTCGATGTCCACCCCCGAAGACGGCGGCGTGCCCCAGGTGTTCTGGAAGACGCTGTTCTCGACCAGGAGACCGTCAGCGCTGATAACGCTGATGCCCTGGCGGTAGTTGTTGTCGCAGACGACATCCCTGATGTGGATGTCCTTGCAGTAGGCGCGCTTGCCGCCCCTGCCGACGATGATGCCATCGCCGCCGCTGTCGCGCAGGGTGAGGCCGTAGACCTTGACGTTGGAGCATCCCTGGAGCGACAGAGGCATGCGCCACTCGGCCTTCTTATACTGGCCGAACCAGCGGTTCCATCCCATGTCCAACAGCACTTTGCCGACGATGTAGTCCTCTTTCTGCATGCGCACCGTCGCGCCGTAGCCCCGGATGGTGAGATTGGACAGATCCCGCGCGGTGAACACTGAATCGCCTCCGCCGCGGAACTCCCCCCGCTTCGCGGTGATGACCACGCCTTCCTCGAGCACCAGCTCCTGGTCGCCAGCGAGCGTGAGGGGACGGACAATCCAGTCCTTGGTCATGTTGGGCACGATGACCCGTTTGGCGCTGGAGTTGATCGCCGCTTGCAGCGCATCGGTCGCGTCCTCCTCATTGAATCCCCACCACGCGGCGTTGGCTACCGTTCTCGTTCCGGAAAGCACCTCTGCCACCGCTTGCGGATTCGCGGCGTTTCCTCGGATCTCGCTGCCGGCGGCGCACGAAATCACCAGCGCTGCCGCCAAGAGGGCAAAGAGAAGAGCGCACATGATTTCAGACTCCTCACTCGTTATCATCTGGGGTGCCAGATGGTCGCGGCGATGTACCGCTCGAGCCCGGTCTTCGCATCACTGAAGTAGTAGAGGGTGACGATCTTGCCGTCTGGGCGCTGGACGCTCCGCGTATATCCCAAGTCTTGGGTCGCGCCGTCGTCGCGCAGAACGATTTCCTCGCCCCAGGTGCGCCCCCCGTCCCTGCTCGTTGTCGCGCAAATGCGAAAGGGCTCGGAGCGGACACCGTACGTCAGGCACAGGCACCCATCCCTCAATCTGATGAGCGCGGGAGGATTCCCGTCACCGAGGTCTGCGACGGGGTCATTGAGATGCCGCCAGCTTTGCGCGTTGTCTTGCGAGAGATAGGCAGCCAGCCAGTGCTTTGGTCCTTCCCGTCGGCGCACAGCCACCAGAATCTCCGAGTCCGACAGCCGCGCCGAGGCGGGCATGATGGCCCACCCCTGTGGTTCAGGCCCGATCCACGACACAAAGGTCCAGGTCTTGGCGCCGTCTGTCGTGCGCACGCAGAGCGGCCGCCCTTCCGCGCGATCGCTCTTGGCGGCCGTCAGAAACAGCATGCAGTCGTGCTTTCCGTTAACCAGGTAATCGGTGCGAGCTGCGATGCCGGGCGTGTCGAACTGGGGCACCTGGAAGGGGCCTTGCCATCTCCTGCCGCGGTCGTAGGAATAGCGGAAGTACGATGGGCCGACATCCTTGTCCAACATGCGAACCCTGAGCGCGAAATCGGGATCGGTGAAGTCAATATTCCCCGGACAATCGCCAGCCTCGCCGGGCGCCGGCGAAAGGCTCTCGCCCGGCGGCTCTTCGAGGGTCCACGTCTCGCCGCCGTCGCGGCTTCTCGCGAGCGCCGCGAGGCACGGCTTTTCGTGATCTATGGCGTGTCGGCCCCGGCCCTGGTCCTTGTAGTAACCCTTCTCGAACCCGACCAGAATCTCGTTACCCCATGACCAGATTCCGTGATTCGCGGGCCATCCCCCGAATCGGCCCGGTTCACAGTACACCATGACATGTCTCTCCACGATGGCTTCCTTTTGGGACTAGTGCTCCGTCAACATTGATATGATGGCATGCGGTTGTAGGGGCGTGATTCATCACGCCCGTTCCGGGAGGGCGCAATGCCCCTAAGCCCTTCGGGCCAGGGTGGCGGCGAAGCCTAGCCAAATTGCGCCCCTACCTATCGATACATCATTGACGCAGCGCTAGGCGCAGTCTAGTGGGAGATCAGGTGGATCAACCCGCGCGCCCGGCGGCGCGGCCATGGGGCCCTGAAGCAGGGGGTCGGCGGTTTCCTCCATCCACTTGCTCAGCCGCCGCGACAGCTCATCCCCAACCGTCGCCAGCCCTGGACTGCCCGCCAGGTTATCCATCTCGTAGGGATCGGCGGTCAGGTCGTAGAGTTCCTCCGTCGGCCGCGATTCGTTTGCCCAGGGCCACATCTCAGCGGAGGCAGAGCTCCTCTTCATATCCCTCGCGACGGCTATCCTGGGCCGACACTCGAAGCTCCGCAGGTACTTGTACCTGCTGGTTCTGACACAACGAATCGGATCATAATAGTCGTGGTAGTTCTTCTCCGAAAACACGCAGTCTCGGGACCGGTGAATCTCTCCTGTGAGCAAGCCGAGAAAGCTGACACCCTGCACCTTCCTGCTCGGTTGTATGCCGGCCGCCGCCAGCAGTGTCGGCGCGATGTCAATGCTGCTAATTAGCTCCGTCGCCGCAACTCCGCTGCGCCCTTCGCCCGCCGGCATCCGCATGAGCAATGCGGTGCCGATTCCCGGGTCGTAGAGCATCCCCTTTGCCCGTGGAAACGCCATCCCGTGATCGGTGGTGAACATGACCAGCGTATTCTCGCTCAGGGCGGTTCGATCCACCGCCTCCAGGATGTCACCCACGGATTGATCCATGAAGCGTATGGCGCCGTTGAAGCGCGCCAGCTCTTCGCGTACTGCGCGGTTGTCGGGCAGCCAGGGAGGAACACAGACGAGGTCGGGATCGTCGGGGACATACTCTGGGCGGGTGAACGGAAGATGAACCTCGTGAAACCCGACGTTGAGGTAGAACGCCACCACCGGGTCGCGCGCGCGCTCGCCAAGGAAGGCGACCGTCTTGCGGGCCACGATCTCGCAGTGGTTCGACTCGTGATCATCAAACTGATAGCGGTTCTTGATGGGATCGCGGCGCTCGTGCTGCGTGCCGATGTTCGCGGTTAGGTATCCGGCCGCATTGAAATAGTCAACGACGGTCTGCTCCTCCTCCGGTAGCTCGAAACCGCGGTGGGCAAGCCCAACCTGGCGGTTGCTGTGAGCGTAGCGCCCGGTCATGATACAACCGCGCGCCGGGCTGCAAGGAGGAGAGGCCGTGAAGCAACTGACGAAGCGTACACCTTCCGCCGCCAGCCGGTCCAGATTCGGGCTAGAGACATCCGGTCTCCCGTAGCAGCGGAGGTGCTGCCCGAGGTCATGGCAGATGATATGCAGGATATTGAGTCGGCTTGCCATCTTTGCTTCTCGCTTCGCGCGCCTCCAGTGTAGCCCTCAGAGGGTGTGTTCGAGTTTCTTTGGCATGCCCCAGGCGGCTCGCAACGCCTCTCCCTCGCAGGGAGAGGTCGTCCCGATGCATCGGGACGGGTGAGGGTGGACGGCGACGCCTGTTACCCTCACCTTGATCCTCTCCCTGGCAGGGAGAGGAGTCCCTCATCTGCGATTCCAAAACTCCGCGAACACACCCCCCTCAGATCGCATGAAAGGACAAAGGCGTGTTGCGTCGGTTTTCGCCAAAAGTGGGACGAATCAGAGGGTGAATGAAGGTAGAGCTCTGGTGTCCCTGCTTCCGCATCTTGAGTGGTCCCCCGCTGCTTGCGATGGTGCTCACCTCGGGCCGCAAATGCGCGAATGTGCAGCGCTTTTCGCCGCGCCAGAATCGCTTCCCTGCGGCGGTAGAGACGTCATCTGGGGTGCCGTTGCTCAGCGCCACGCCGAAGGCGGATAAACCTCGCCGAAGGCGGATGGGCGAGGAACTCCGAGACCGCGGCGTCGAAGGCGGTCGCCGTTTCCTCCGCCGGCCCTTCTTGGCCTGCGACTTCCTGCTCTTCCACCGTCTGAGTCACCGCCACGATGACCTCCTGTAACCAACATTCTGTGGTCACATTCATCACTCGAATCGCGCCCCCAGTCAAGGCGATTCGGGCAGAATCAGGTGGAAACCACAGGGACCCGCGGCAGGAGGCAAGCCTCTGCGCTAAGAACTGGAGCCTAATAGCGACTGGCCAGTAGCTGCCATTTTGCGCGTCACGCAGCGATCCTCCAAACGAAGGGGTGACTCCCATGGGTCTAAAGGCTCTGATCTCGGATGCTCTGTTTGGAGAGGCTTACTCGCCTGCGATGTCTGGGGAGCAGAAATACGCTTTCAAGACCGCTATGGAACGAGGCATCTTGGATGGCAATATAAAGGATCTGACGGACGTGGCCACAATGTACCGCGCCGTAACTGGTTTCAGATCAACTGAGATTGGTGACCTTCCCGGGCTTCGGATGGCGTTAAGCGAACTGTTCATCAATGCGGTGTCTAAGAACCTTGGCGCGGTTGTCGCGAGAGCACGAGAGTTCTTAGTCGCAGTCGAAGCCATGGCGCCATATGACGGACTCCCGGCGCTGGAGAGGAGTCTTATGGTTGACATATCGGCTTCAGTGGACAGGGGCGATATCGAAGGGGCGAAGCAGAAAATGCTGCACCTGGCGAATAGCATTCAGGATAGAAGCCGTGCGCTGCGGAGAAACCGTGCGGTTACTTGGTGGAGCAGCACCATTGCCGTCGTAAGCGTTATATTGAACGTGGTACAAATCCTTCTACAACTCCAGCGGTAAGGAACGCATGACTTGCGAGGTTGGTGCAGCCTGAAGAGGCGCGGGTGGGGCAAGGTGGGGAGAGCGTCGTACTGGCACCGGCCCGTATCTTCTGGGCGCCTGCGCCGGAACCTGTCCCGGAAGACTCAAGGTGTCGGGGCGTGGCACTCGACATTTATAACACTAGACGCTTGGTGACAAAGATCGTGGCGATCAAGGTCACGTACAATGGCCATATCGAAAAAGATAGCGCTGACGCAGGCGCGGTCTTGAATATGCTCCCCGTCGGGACTACGGCGAATAGGTCCGCTGGGGTTATGCCTCCGCCATGAAGTTTGCGGATGAAGTCGTTGTAGGATCGCCGGAACATTCTTTCGAGCGCGAGGTAGTAAGTGTCGAGAGCGAAGAAGAGCCCTGTAGGAATGAGCGCAATCAGTGCATACTCGGGTTTCCCTTTGTCGGCGACCAGTACAAGGATTGCGGATACGAGCGTGATGCAATAGGCCTTACAGGAAGCACTGTTGGCCGCCATGCGCTGAATAACGTTCTGAGCGATATTCAAGTGCGCTTGGACAGCCTGGGAATTCTCGCGGAATTCGGTTGACTCAGCCATGCAGCCGCCTTAATGCTTCTCGCGGATTTGAAGTGCCTCTTCAATCCACGCAGCGAGATTGTCGTTGATATGGTTGTAGACGGAGGTGCTTGTGGAATAGGGTGGGTCGTAGGCCTTTACCACGCTTGACAGCTTGGTGGCGCCGGAGTTGATGGTAACCTGGTCAAAGGGGTTGCTTCCTTTGCGCGATTGATTCTCTTCCTTATCTTTGAGGTTGTGGATGAAGATGCCAAGTACGCCCTTGCGGTCGTTCCAGGATTTAGCGATCTCGTAGTTGATCCATTTCCGGCCAGCGGTGTTGGTGCCGATCAAGACGATCGTGCATGACCGGCCCGACAACTGAGCGGCGATCCATCGTTCGATGGCGGCATCTCCGCCTCTGGTTATGGATTCCCAGTCGTTATCGGAAGCAGGGGGGTTACCTTCCACCACGCCCATGTTTCGGACCTGAGAAGCTCGCCAATTATCCGGCTTGTAGTGGAAGCTGAAGAAAACGCGGCGCGCCATCGCGGTCTCCTTTCCGTGTGACTCTCTCTGACTCTTCGTGCCGAACGGAGCCGACATCACCCGCCGTGCGGCAGGGAGCCACATCTGAAGGCGTGATTCGACGCGGGAGGAAAGCCTTCCTGCCAGAAGGCATGTCCCATATGACCAGCCGAGGGCTTTGGCTGCGCACACGCACGAGTCTCGACTGCAAAGCGCATCGGGGATGAGGAACGCGCGGGCGTCGGGAATCTCCACTGGGGAGGCGGCCGAGAATGGCGCCGAAAACTGGGCCTGTAATACCGCAACTGTCGGGCAATTGTGCGGAATGGGGACAAACGGACGGGCGGATTCGGGTGGAGGTGAGGCGGCGCCAGGATTCACCCCGACTAATCGGGGTGCTACATCTATTCACGGGCGAGCCCACTTCGCTGAAGCTACGAGGGCCAAGGAGCGCCCATGCTCCAAGATCACAGGCGGGGGCGCCTGTGCTCCATATCCACAGCCGAAGGCGGCTGTGCTACATGAGGAACAAGCGAGGAGCGGGCCTGTAATACCCCAACTGTTGGGCGTTGTGCGGAATGGCGACAAACGGACTGGCGGATTCGGGGGGAGGTAAGGCGGGTCAGGATTCGCAGCCGGGGGCGCCGCTCGAAGTTCTGCCGCTCGACAAGTTCCGGGCGGAGTTCATGGGCAAGCAGTGGGGCCTGGCGGCGGAGTTCCTGGTCTATGAGAAACGCCCATTCACCACCGAGCAGGCGCTTGCGTTCACCATGCTCCACGATGTCCTGGTGCGGCCGCTCGATACGGGGGAAAGGCTGCGCCTCATCAGCCGCATCTGGAAGGCGAGGGAAGACTTCGGCACCGAAGAAGCGCGCTGGATTCCGTATTGGGATGCCAAGTCGCCGGCGCACCCAGGTCCGCAGGGGATCATGGTCAGCCTGCACTCGCGGGCGCGGCGCCCTCTTGCTGCGGATGCGGTTGCTGCACTGAGCGAGTTGGCTCTCTGCGGCCAGCAGCCGGGCAGCGAGCGCCGCGCGGGGCAGCAACAGGGCCCATAGGAAGCTAAGGGCATAGCCTACGAGCTGTCGCAGGAAACGGAGAGCGCTAGAGGCGTTCCACAAGAAATTACCGATGCCGTCCATGCTGCGCAGGATACCAGACTCCCGACGCTCAAGGAAGGCCCATCACACCGCCAAGACCCCGCCCGATGGCATTTTTCGGGGGGACCGCCGTGTGCGTTCGTCGTTCTCGACATCTGGCTCAAACCATGCGGGCAAGCGGCGGTACGCCACGCAGCCCAGGAAGTCGCTGCCCGGTTCTATCGTGACGTTTGCGAAGGGGCACCCAAGGAAGTAGGCGGCGACGGCGCCTCAATCGTTCACGTATCCCAACGATCTCAGCGTTTCCCAGTCCGGGCCGCGGCGCGCTCCGCCGGCTTTGCGCGGAGCGATGCTCGGTCCGACCCTCCATGCCGCGTCGAATCTCGATGCAAGCCCCCTGAGCTGTTCTGCAATCGCCTTGGGCGGCGGCGTACCCCCATTCTCCGCTGGGTCGGCCTTGAGATCATAGAAGCTCGAACTGCGCTGACCCAGCGACCGCCACACGTGCTTGTACCTTCCCGTGCGCACACACGACTCACCTGTGGTCACGTCGTACGAGTAGGCAGGGGTGGCGGTTGCCGATCCGGCGCCGCGGGTCAGAATATCCCGGCCCACCATCTGCGCCGGCTCGCCCGGACGTCTTAAGGCGGCGGCAAGGATAGTGGGCATGACGTCAAGCGTGGAGACCTGCTGCCCAACCACTTGCCCCGACGGCACCCCCGGCCCGCGCAGAATCAGGGGCACCTTGATCACCGCGTCGAGCACCGTCTCACCGTGCAAGAAATAGCGGCCATGTTCGCCAAGCAGCTCGCCGTGATCGGCGGTGAGCACGACCAGCGTCCGCCGCGACAGCCGCAGGCGCTCCAATTCACTCAGCAGCTCGCCAATGTAGTGGTCAGTGTAGGCGATCTCCCCGTCGTACTGGCTCACGTAGTACTCGACCTCAGTGTGCCCGGGCAGGCGCTGGTATTGCGGGATGGCGTTTGTCACGCCGACATTGTCGCGTGACACGGGTAGAGCACGGCCGCGCCGGCCACTCGGAGGCGCGAACGCGGTCCTGTACTGCGGCTCCGGCGGCAGGTAAGGCCCATGGGGGTCAATGTAGTGCAGCCACAGAAAGAACTTCTGGCGTCCGTTGCGCTGGAGCCAGGCTTTTGCGTCGCGCGTTGTCTCACCCGCGAGCCGCTCCTTTACGCCCGTGCGGTTGAGTTCGGTGTGAGTCATCCGCACGTCATAGACATCGAAGCCCCGTTCGATCCCCCGGAGACACACGCGAGGATCAAGCACCGAGTTGCTGACAAACGCAGTCGTGGCATAGCCGTTGTCGCGCAGCGCCTGCGCCAGGGTCGTCAGGCCGGCCGCCATCGTGCCGAGCTTGCCGAAGACCTCATGTCGGCAAGGATAGGTCGCGGTCATCGTGCTCGCACTGGACGCGGCCGTGGTCGGGGCGGGCGCGATCGCCTCTTCGAATCGCGTTCCCTCGTGTGCGAGCCGATCAATGTGGGGGCTGGTGCTGCGGCGATAGCCGTAGCAGCCTAGATGATCGGGGCGCAACGCGTCCACCACCACCAGCAGCACGTTGAGGTCTCGATCCGGGCGAGCGTCCGCCGCCAGACGTGGGGCCGCCCATGCTGCGATCGCCTGGGTGCCGGGGCTCGTGGGGGCCGCTTCAAAGGACATCCGCACGTGCTGCCCCGCGAAGCGCGACATGTCTATGGAGGCGTCAATCCACCGCTGGTCGCTATCGCCCGTGGCGACCTCGATGACTTGCCGAAAGACCCGGTCGCGCCCTCCGCGGCCTGTCACGTAAACGTCGCCGCGAACCCCTCCGCCTTGCTGCCCCGGGGCGCCGGTTATCCCGAACCCAAATGAGAGCACCGCATTACGCGGCACCCGGGTGCTCACGTCAATCCTCGCCGGTACGCCGACCACGACTGCGTCCCGCAGTTGATCGGCAATCCGCCAGTTGCTTAGCTCAGCCTCGCGGCTGTAGTAGGTACGAAACCGGAGCGCCCCGGCCCGAGGTCTGCCATCAATCATCAGACCTGATCCCTTGGCTGAAGGGTCGTACCACAAGCGCACGCCCTCGCCGGGCGGCGACGTCGTCCCGGTGAGCTCGAACCTGAACGTCTTGCCTGCGGCCCGCGCGACGGGTTCGAAGGAGAACCCGAGATAGTGCCGTTCCGCCCCGAACCCGCTCGGCAGATACGCTTGCTGAAGGCCAACCGGCCCGCCGGGTTTGCCGACCTCCCACAGACGCAGGTTCAGTTGCTGCTGCGGGCGCAGGTCGCCCTTGCTCAGCATCACCTCGATCTGACTCAGCCCATCGTTTTCGCAGCGGAACTCCTGGGTGATCGTGGAACCGGGTCCAAGCTCAGGCGTCAGAGCGGCGCCGTTCGGTTGCTCAACGTCCAGAGCGTGGCCGGGAATCGCCAGCACCGAATCTGACCGTCGCGCGGCATCGCGCATCAGCTCAATCAGAGTCCGCGCTCCCGCGGCGCCGGGACGATTTGTGGCGCGACTGCATCCGAGGACGGCGCCCGCCACGAGTATGGCCGTGACGTACGCCGCCGTCTTGAGTGTGCCGATCCGTCGTTGTTGCCTGCTCATCCCGGTGCTCCGCGTGATCGAATGCACCCCCACATTCCAGCCCGTCGTTGGCGCGGGCCGCTATGGGTCGAGGGCCGGTGTCAGGTCTCCGGTTCGCGCGCCACAGTGCCCTTGTCAGGCGTCGATAAAACCGGCATGCGGCGATTGGTGTTCGCAGGCCGGCGTCCCTTTCCTGCCGTGCGGCGTCTCGTGACATTCCCACTGACGACCTTAGCCCCGGCGTGTCCGTCCGTGCGAGCGTTTGACGTTCGAAGGCAGTCATCCGTTCCGGGGCGATAACCATTCTTCTGTTGGCGTAATGATAGTGCCCTCATGTGCCCTGGTCAAGCGTCAATGCAACCGGCAGGCGGCGATTAGTATTCGCAGGCCGGCGTCCCTTTCCTGCCGTGCGGCATCTCGTGACATTCCCACTGACACCCTTAGCCCCAGCGTGTCCGTACGTACGAGCGTTGGATGTCCGAACGCACTCATGCGTTCCGGGTCGATAACCGCTCATCCGTCTGCGCGGGCCGGTAAGACATATTCATGTATGGCCGCGGGGCTCATAGGCGTGCTCGCGATTCCAGCCGGATGGGGGTCCCAAAGCAATTTAACAACCGCAGGAGGGCGCACCTATGGCCAAGATGAACTTCGTTCGCGGTCGCGTTTGTGAGCACTCTCGACCGGCGTTTTCCCCGCCCTCAGAGCAGGAGTATTCGCGTCATTCACCCAAGAACACAGCGCCTGAAGTGTCCCAGGACCACTGACGAGGTACACCTGCCGATGCCGCTAACACGGTCTTCACGCCGAGCCGGCGTCGCGTCGAAGCGAATGCGGTGCGCGGGTGGCCACGCGTTGATGGAAGGAGGCGAGGCGATTTGAAGCTGGTGCTTGTCGTTTTGGCGCTGGCGCTAGGGATGGCTCTCCCGGCTGAGGCGCGGTCGCTAGCGATCGTAGGCGCTCGGGTCGAGCAACACGACCTGGTGTTAACCTGGCGGGGCGATGAGACCATCGAGGTACGCGTGTCCAAGGCTCGCGGGCTGTTCAAGGGGCCGGTCACGATAACGGTTGATGGACGGCGGATCGGTTTCGACGGGTTCTACGTCCACATCAACGATCTCGAGGACGGTTTCACCCTCGAGTCCACAGATGCGCGGCTCGAGGGCGACCGCATCGTGGTTGAGCAAACGGTGCGCCATCCTGATCTGTCGGCGCCGACAAAGATGACGTTCACGCTGTGGATGGTGCCTGGCGACCGGGCGCTGAGGATAGAAGTGGCGACGCGGGGCGAGGGGCAGGAGCTCGACCGTCTCGGTATCGGCGACCACCGCGGCGCCGGGCTGGAAGCGGAGCGGATGTTCTTCGGCCGCATGTATGTTCTGGAGCGGCCGCGGGCTTTCTCACTCAGGCACAACTACAACACGTGCCGCTTCTGGTGCTGGACGATGGCCAATGGGCTGACGGAACTGCAAGCCACCGGCGGACCCGCTCGCGGATTTGCCTATGACCCCGCCCGCGGGCGCTATGACATGTACACTTTTTGCGAGAGCCCTATTCAGTACCAGTTCCTCGTCACCGGCAAAGGGCCGCAGGAGGCGATTGCGGAGTACCGCGACACGATAGAGATTCCCGCTCCTGCCACGCTTTCCCGCCTGCCCGGGCGCGTGGGGGTGATGGCCTCCTATCCCATCCGCGAGCGCTACCAGGACTTTCTGGAGGAGTGGACCGGGAAAGGGGCACGCGATTTCGTCTGGCTTTCATACTGGCCCACGCCGGGCGACCGCGAACTGGTGGAGCCCTACGGCGCGCTGTACGCGACCTACGACACCTACTTCGACGCCTTCCACGAAGGGCCGCGGAAAATGGAAGGCTGGTCGCCTGACAAGGCATGTTATTACGAAAGCGGGAGAATGATCACCGGCTACTGGGGAGCTTCCCGGCTGCTGCCGCAGCTATACGTGCAGATGGCCCAGACGCGAGTGATGGGCGTCTTCGGCCAGGAGTATCGCGACGATCGCGGCGAGCGCGCATTCGTCCCCACCTCCGCTACGAAGTACTCGAATCTCGCAATCGTGCGCGAGGAGGTCAAACCGACCGCCCTCTATCTGGATGTGCATGCGATGTGGCCTCCGGATCACTACTTCGACCGCGAACACCACCACTTCGGGGCGCGCACCCAGTGGCGGTATCAGAAAGCATTGTTTGATTTTGCGCGCGAATACCTTGGCAACGCGCCAATCTGGTCGGAGGGCGGCGGCGAGGATTACGTGGGGGTAATGGACGGAGGGTGGTTCATGGACTGGCGTCCCCCGCACGAGATAGGCATCGAGGCCGCGAAGTGGCAGTACTACCCGTTCATTGACCAGGTGCACCGCCAACGCCTGCTCAATATGGGCATCTACTATCCCCTCGATCACTACGACACCGAGATGGTCAATCTCGCGATTCTGTTCGGGCGGCCGCAGGCAGTGTCGGTCTACTACGGCTCGCCGCAGGAAGACGTGGGCGGGCGCTTGCAGGTCTATTACATGACCAAGGCGTTTCACCGTATGCTTGGCCTAAGCCGTATGGAGCGCGTTGATTTCCACGACGACGATATCAACCGGCCCATCGTGTCCTACTCGAACGGAGCCAAGGCGTGGGTAAACCGCAGCGGCGCAGAGTGGTCGGTTGAGGGCTACTGCTTGCCGCCCGGAGGCTACTTGGTAAAGGGACCGGCGGGGTTCCTCGAGTATCGAGCGCTGCGGGGCGGCGAGGTCGTGGACGTGGTGCGGAGCGATGAGTATGACTATTTCTCCTGCGCCAAGCGAGTGGACTTCGGCCCCCTGATCACCGATGGAGCGCTGGCAATAACCCATGACGCCCCTGACCGATTGGTCATCTACGAGGTGAAAAAGCCAAGCGGCGCGGTCGCCCTGAGGATCGGGGAGCTGCGTGGAACCAGCAAAGGCCAGCGGGCTGCGGCGGCGTGGGCGGTGCTAACCCGTGGGCGCCGGGTTCAGCTTCACTTTCCCGACCTGCGCCAACCAACGCAGCCGCCTGACTACAGTGAGCCCGGGGAGGTCGTTGAATTGCGCCCGGTGGAAATGCGAACTGCCCTAAGGTACGAGATATGGTTCTCGCCGACTTAGCGGCGCGACGGGCGATCCACGGACCGCCCGCCTCAGTCCCGTCGTCTCCGCCATACTCGTGGTCTTGCCGTCATGCGTCAGGCGCAGGGCACTATCTGCATCGCCCAACCGGTGTCCCAAGCCGACTTAACAGGGACAGGAATTCCGAAGCTTGACCGAACAGACAACCCTAGAGTACACCCAGGCCGGCCTCATGGACGCTTGACAGGGACACTGGGCCGCAAGTTTTACTGACTCTGTTTGTCCTGTTTCGGCATCTCAACTCGGACAAGTCTGCCCTTGAGCTCTTCACAGGATTGAATCGAAACGACTCTGAACTCCTCGCCGTTGTATTTCACAGAGCCGCTAAAATGATGATTCTCAGGTGGACGGTTCGAGGCCCCGACAGACACATAGGCTCTGTTGGCGGTGAACATTCTGAGCGAATCTGCATCCATGGGCTCGACCGGAACCCAGCCAATGGTGTTAATATAGACCTCTGCCCAACCGTGACCACCGGCTGGCGAACTGTCGAATTCCTTGCCGTCTATCGGCAACACGATGCCATGTGCCACACAGGCAGGTACTCCCGCGGCACGGCAGAGGGTCACAAACAGGCCACTGTTATGGTGGCAGCCCCCATATCGCAACTTCAGAATGGTCCCTAACTGCCCAAGAGCGGGATCATCTTTGATGCTGGCGTCGTAGCGGATATTCCTCCTGAACCAGTTGAGGATCTTCTGGACAGTTTCCGCGCTCGTTCGGCCTTCTAGGCTGCGGGCAATAGCTTGAACTTCCGGCAGTTCAGGACCCCACCAGGAAAGGTTCTGAAACTTGGTGAGATAAGGTTTCAATTCAGTTGGACATCCGCCTGGTGGTACTTTGGCCAGCCGTGCGGAACCCAAGCAGAAAGGCCGTAGCACAAGTGTCCCTTCTACAAAGAACGGCTCACCGGGTTTCTGAACCACCTCGATGTAATCTCTTATGCCCACATGTCTTTCTGTGTGTGAGACAGCGTTCCGCACACTGAACCTGAAGTTCTGTATTTCCGTTTCCTCTTGAGGTATGAGCAGCCAAACCGGCTTCTGGGTTGGCCCGCCTTGTTTCAGGTCGACTTTGAACTGAATGTCGTAGGTGCGAATCCCCGTAGCAGAAAGCAACCAATCTGTACAGGTCTTCAACGCGCCCTCACAGCCTGTTAGCAATTCGTGCGGCAACCGCTTCGCCTCGTCCAGGGCTTTACGGGCAAGGGGAAAATCGCCGTTGCCAAGAGCGGATTCGGCGAGCTGTGCCAGAGACCAGCCGCACACGCCATTTCGCCTGATATTCTCATAGGCATTTGACAGCGACTGCTTCCATTTTCCCTGTCTGCCCTGGGCCCATGCGAGAGAACGCCAAGCGTATTCGTCCCCAGCACCATAGCGAAGTGCGCTTTGAATAGCGCTTTCCATTTTCTCAAAGTCACGCGCACGCTTGGCTTGTTCACACACACCCATATAGTACCTGTAGTAGTCCTGCGCTCTGACCGTCGCCGTGAGCATGAGACATACCAGGCAACAACAGGGGATCAACAGCCATTTGATTCTTTGGGGGTTCATGTGTCGGTCCTCGGCGTCGCTGGCACAAATCCGGCGTTGAATCAAGGTATGGTTCCGGTGTCCCTGCTCTTGCATCTTGTTCCGTGCGCGCGAGCTTGCGATGGGTCTCGCGCCTGGCCGCCGGGGCGCGAATACTAACATTCAACCTGGACTCGTTCGAGGGGGCAAGGTCGTTTCTTCTATCGATCCGAGCGAGAATGTGGCGGCCTCGGAGAGCCGTGAATGCGGATTTGGTGCAGGATATCAGTCTTGACGATAATCACTATTGCCGCCGCCACAATGATCGCACCGATGATGATTCGACGTAAGGTTCGTCTCTTGGATTCCTTGGCTTCCTCGCCTTTGGCCTCGGCCTGGAATCGGGCCAGAGCAGGTGTTTTGGTACTTCTCCCCTGGCTCGGCGCGCCATCACCACGTTTCTTCTTTACCCGGATTCCCATGACTTTCTCCTTCCTTGACTGTGGCGTTTTATCAATTTGGGTTTAGATGCGAGGGCAGCTCGGACTAGGGTGATCCCCGAGTCCAATCACGGCGCAACGGTACGCGTGTTCCCCAGGATGCTCAGCGAGCCGATGTCGAGCTTCAGGAATCTTGGGACAAATCCGGGGGCAAATTTAAGGTACACTTCCGGCGTCCCTGCTCTTGCATCTTGTTCCGTCCGCGCGAGCTTGCGGGAGTTCTCGCGCCTGGCCACGAAGGTCCGAATTTGGAGGGCTTTTCGCCGCGCCAGGATCGCTTCCCTGCGGCCGTAATAGACATCGTCCGGAGTGACGTTCTTGAGCGCCACGCCAGAGGCGGGTAAACCTCGTGGTAGCGCTCCCGGTTGTGGCTAGGCCTTCGGCCGCCATCCCGGCCCGAAGGGCCTAGGGATAGTAGTCCACAAACTGACCGATCGCCCGCCACAGCTCGTCAGGGCTCATGTGTACCACCAGCTCCACTTCGTCCTTCATCGTGCGGTGCCAGCGCTCGACCTTGCCGATCGTCTGAGGGTGATGCCCCCGGGCGCGAACGTGCTTCAGCCCATGCGCCCGCAGGAACTCCGCCATCAGGTTGGAGATGTAGCCGCTGCCGCGTCTTACGAGCTTCAACGTGTGGGTGGACCTGCTTGGCGGCCGTCATTGCTGCGGGATCGGGTGGGCCTGGCGCAGGTTAAGCTCCAAGGTAGTGCTTGACAAACCGCCAGCCGCGTGTGCCGTCAAACTGATGGCCTCCCTGGAAGATGTGAAACGCGACCACATCCTGCGCTCTGAAGACGCGGTAGATCGCACGCAGACGCGCAAACGCTTCCCTGGTTGCGGTTACGGGCGCCAGGGGGTCTGCGTCACCGGACTCCGCGAAAAACGGCCGCGGGGCGACGAGGCCGGCAACATCATGCATTTCGGCATAGCGCAGAATGCCCGGAACGTAGTCGCAGATGCAGTTGGGCAGCGACAAGAGGGTGTCGCGATAGGTGCTGAAGTAACCGCTGACGTATGCGAGAGCGATGCGCGTGTCGAGCGCGGCGACGTGCAATGCGGTCGTCGCGCCTCCGGAGATGCCGATCACCCCTATGCGCGAAGCATCTACCTCCGCGCGAGTGAGCAGGTAGTCCACCGAGCGAAGGGCATCATAGGTCCGCCATCCGATCATGGTTTCGCCCAGGAGCAGGGCGGCGCCGGCGGCAGGAGAGCACGAAGATGCCCCAGGCGTGCTCCCGCGCGCCCGCGCGTCGCGGCGATACCCGAACCCGAGCTGTTCGATGGCAAGTGTGGCGTAACCGTTGGCCACTGCCTGAAGCGCAAAGTCCTTCTGGTAGCCGGCCGGCTCGCTGCGCTGACGGCCATCGGGCTCGATCCCTACGATGTCGTCAACGCCGCGGCCGTGGCCGTGTAGGCACAGCAGAGCCGGGCCCGGAGCCTGGAATCCCGTCGGCAGCAGGAAGTAGCCGATGACCCGCAAGCCGGGGCGGCTCCAGAATACTATCTTCTCACGCCGGTAGCCATCCATCTGCCGGCGGTCGATGACCTGCGGCGAGAGATCGCACCTGCGGGCCAGGAATCCACCCTGGAGTCGGATCAACCGGCGGCGAAGTCTGGCCTGCCACGAGCGGGTTTCGGCCCGCGTGCGGGCAGCGAACTCCAGTCGCCGCTTCTCGGTGTCGCAGCGTGCGAGCGAGTACTTGAGTGAGTCGAGCCCCTCGATCATATTAGCGCACAATCCTGGGGTGCCTGCTCCTGCATCTTGAGTGGTTCCGTCGAGCTTACGCTAGTCCTCCGGCCTCCGCGCCAGCGGGTCAACGCCGCTCACGACGCAGACCAGGGCTCCGCCCTTGCTCGACGCCGCGACCGGGTTGTGCGTGTCCGCCGGCCCAGTGAGAACGCCCGTCCCCCTATGCCGCCGGGAAGATCTTGTGCATCCTCATGCCCGTGAGACCGTCAATGGCGATCCAAATGCCAGCGGTGACGAACTCTCCCAGTATGAGGCCGAGGAAGAGGGGCCTCAAGCGCCGGTAGCCGTGCAGGCCGCTGAAGCGGCGCATCAGCGCGCTGATGGCCCAGCCGATGAATATCGAAAACCAGATCGCCTCGAAGGAGGTGCTGGTTCCCATGAGATAGCCCAGCGGGCTAACCGGCCACCACAAGTAGTTGCGTTGCAGGTATATGAGGGCACTCGTGACCATCAGTCCACCGAGGGCGGACCAGAGATGGAGCTTATTGACCGGGATGCCAGCTTCCACGGCGTTGCGCAGGCGCGAGATGTTCCAGTTGGGGGTGTTGTAGAAGATCTCCCGGTCGAGGCCGACGCCCCCGTGAGTATAGGCGAGCTTCATCTGGACGAGATAGCCGCCCGCGATTGCCGCCAAGGCTGCGACGGCGATGACAACGGTTAGCCGGCGGGCCGGAAGGTTGGTGCCCTGAGAGATGCGGAGGCTGTCCATGAACAATGGCAGCGGAGCCGCCGCCCAAACCGTCCACCACACTGTCTGCTGGAAGTGCATGATGGCCTGGCTGCCCGGAGTCAGGTTTCTCGACCCGACCGCAAAGTTGATGACATCGCTGGGCATGTAGGGCACATCCACCTGCACAAGTCCGCCGGCGCAGGTGAGGCGCGCCAGGCACGCCATCGCCAGCAGGATGAATGTCAGCAGCACTAGCGCCGTACCCCACTGCATTCCCGCGGCCGCGGACCACCATGTTGCCAGCAGCATCGTTAGTACCACCCCGACGGCCGCCCAGCCCGGCGGCATGGGATCCGCCTGGTCGCGCTTCGAGAATGCGCGCGCGCCGGCAACGAGTTGGTGCCTCGCGCCCCAGAGCACGAACGCGCCCAGAGCCACGAAGCCGCCCAGCTCTTGACCCCTCCAGAAGGTGACCGCGTTGAACTGGCCCGGCGCTCCGCCGATCTCGACGCCATAGGCCCTGAGGACGACGCCCTGAATCTGATAGAACCAGTAGAAGCCCCAGAGGCTGATCGCCACCTCCCCGCTGATGAGATAGGCTAAGCCGATCATGGAGAAGTAAACGTATATCTGCACGTCCCGCAAGGCGTCCCATGGCCTGACTTGCAGGCCCTGTCCGATGCGTATTGCCGTCAGCTTGATCTCGGGGATGAAGCCATAATAGTAGTGCAGACTGTTCACGCTGTGCAGAACGAATACGCCCCCAAATCCTATCCAGAAGATCGAGTTGCGGAACAGCGGACTCGTGACCGAAGGCCGGTGCTCCTCAAGAATGGTCAGCGGCACCTGGGCCAGGGGAAAAGTGAGCCTTTCCTCGTCCACCCACCTCCTGCGCAGCAAGATCGCCACGAAGTAGTACTGAGCATACAGCAGCAGGCCGAACACCGTCCACGCAGTGAGCGGCACCGCCCACCGCGCCCAGGGGATCGGCTGGCCTTCGGGCAGACCCTCGAAGAAGTACTTGATGGCATTGGGATCGCGGATGGTGACCCACGGTGAGACGTGTCGGATGAGAACCGGCTGCAACGCGCCCTCGGGCGGGAAGTAGAATGCGCCGGCGATGGTGGGTGCGAGTTGCTCGAGGGCATCGTTGGAGGAAAGGGCAGCCGACACCAGCGTCATGATGTAGATGGTCGCCAGCTCTTGGCGCGTGAGCGCCCATTGCGCCCTCACTCGGCGCAGAGCCGTGTTGACCACCAGCACGAGCACCACCAGCAGCGTGATGGGCCCGAGCGGCATGTGGCTGTCCACCATGTCGGACCCCTGGATGACGAGATCAGAGTAGGGGGTTGCGAGCCCCAGCAGGCCCGCGGCCACGAGCCCGATGATGATAGCGCGCACAGTCATGCCGTCACCGTGCCCAACTTCGTCCCTGGATCGGCAGTTGTCGGTCTTGAGCAAGAGTGAGACAAGCCCGGGCGTGGACGAATAGGCAGTGGTGGCGCACCCACTGCTGCATTCTGAATGCTCCCACGAGCCGGCGATAGTCCTTCGAGCTAGCCACTCGCATGCAAGGAGAAGTGGCTTTCTACGCGCTGCCATCGCGTCCCTGCGGGCGAAACAGAGATCAGGTGGTCGTCAACCGTCAATGAGACCGACGTGACGGGCACGTAAGAGTGCTTTCGTACTTCGGAACAATCGTGTGCACGGACATTCCTTTGCTACTCTGCGTAGTAGCGTGGCTACACGCTACGTAGCACGAGCGCAAAGAGACTCAGCGGGAATGTCGAAAACCTTGCGGGGCGAAACGAACCCGAGCAATGAGTGCCAGAACATGCAGACAGGATGACGGCTCGAGGCGAAGGAATCAGTAGTCACGGTGGGAACCGTCGCCCCAACAGGAATCGCCGCCGCGACCGGGAACAGCCTGGCGACACGGTGCGCCTGCCCGCATGAACGTGTGGCATTGCCGAAGCGGTCAAACCGAAGGCGAGCACGCGGGTTGGCGCACTGGGTGAGGAGGAAGCTGTGAGGCTGCATTCCGCACATACCATCAACGGGAAGCCTGTGCTGGGCACCTACGGCCGAACCGACCTGGAAGCGCTGGCGCTCGTCAAAGGGGCCGGGATGAACCTCGTCTTCGGTTCGGCTGAACTGCTCGACACCAACACCGAGCGCGGGCAGTTCTGCTTCGACAATGGCATCAGGATCATGTACGGCATAACCGGGCACGTCTATGGCAGACCCAGCCTCAGCGACGACATCACGGAGACGCAGACCGAGATTCCCATTCACGCCGGCGCGCCACTTCCGCCGCCAGGGCCGGTGCAGATTGATGATGAGATGGTTCTCTATCGGGAAGCGACGCCCTCCGCGCTCCTGGGCTGCGAGCGCGGCGCCGACGGCACGGCCCCCGCGTCTTATCGCGCGGGGACGATCCTGTTCTGGCCCCAACCGCTCGCCGAGGAGGTCGCTCACATCCATGCCTCCCCGAACCTCTTCGGCTACTATGTCATTGACGACACCCCCGGCAACGGGCTTTCCGCGCTTCGCGGCATGTACCGGACGGTAAGGCGCGTGGACCGCAGCCGCCCGCTCTGCGGCGGCTACAGCGGCGCCGCGACGCTCCACAATTTCGCGCCGGACGCCGCCGATGTCCTGATGCTGTATCACTACCCACTCCTGAAGGCCGGCTACGACCGGACGATGACGAGCCGTGACACGCAGTGGATGCTGATGGCGGCGCGCAAACGCGCTCCCGGGGTGCCGTTCTTCGGTATCTATCAGGCGTTCTGGGGCGGGGACTGGAATAAGCAAGAGCCCCCGACTCCGGCTGAGCTGCGAGAGCAAATGGAAGACTTCGTGCGGGAAGGCGCGTCGGGCCTGATCGCATTCTATCTCAGCCCCGACCAAGGACCCCTGGGCGGATGGAACCTGGACGACGAGATGAGGCGAACGATCCGTGACACCAACCGTGAGATCCTCAGCACCGGTGGCCTGATTGTGGCGCCGGAGCCGGACGAGATGGCGCGGGCGCGCGTGCAGCCCATGGGGTACTGGGTGCACCCGCGCGAGGTGCCCGGCATTGTGCCCGCGTGGCAGGTCCTGGCCCCGTTTGATGACGCTGAAGGGAAGAAGCTTGGCGCGGCCTTCCCGCCGGAACACGAGATCAACCTCCATGCCAGCTACGCCGGCAAGGGCCGCACGATCCGCTGGATGACACACCCCACGGCCGCCGGGGCAATCGGCCTCGTGGAGCTATACGGAGAGATCGAGGGTCTCGCTCACTGTGTGGCTTATGCGACCTGCGCCGTGACCAGCCCGCGTGAGCAGGAGGTGGAGATGAGGTTTGCGAGTGACGACGACGCCATCGTCTGGTTCAACGGGCGACAGGTATGGCGGCACGACGGCTCACGGGGCGTGCACTGGGATTCTGATGTCGTCCCGGCAAGGATGCCGGCCGGGGAAACCCGCATCCTCGTGAAGGTGTACAACGAAGTCGGGCAGTGGGGCTTCTTCATGCGCTTTACAGACGCGGCCGGCAAGCCGATTGCGGGCCTTGGGTTCTCGCCGATGCCGGAGGTTGTGTGAGTGACACCGAATGTTGTCGTCAGCCAATTCAGACCGCTCGCACCGGGGAGACCTAGTCGTGACGGCTGGACCGGCAGTACGTGTGCTCTCGCACCACCAAGCCTGGCCATCGGTCTACCATGCCGTCACTCGCTTCCCCCTACACGCGCGAGTTCGACTTGATGAAGTCCGTCAGCTCATCCACGCGGGCGAAGGCGAGGCTGGTCACGGTATCCGCGCAGCCGTAGTAGATCGCGATCCTTCCGGTGGGCGCGTCGGCCAGGGCCGCGCACGGGAAAACGACATTGGGCACATCGCCCACGCATTCGTAGAGCTCCTGCGGGGAGATGACGTAGGGCGCAGTGCGATACATCACCTTCCACGGCTGCTCGAGGTCGAGCAGCGCAGCCCCTGCGCTGTAGACGAATCCGTTGCAGCTCGTCAGCACGCCGTGATAGATCATCAGCCATCCCTCTGTGGTCTCGATGGGCACGGGGCCGGCGCCGATCTTGGTGCTCTGCCATCCGCCGCTCGGGGCCATGACATGGCGGTGGCACCCCCAATGGATGAGGTCGGGGCTCTGGCTGAGGAAAATATCCCCGAACGGCGTGTGCCCGGCGTCGCTGGGGCGGTTGAGCATCATGTACTTGCCGCCTATCTTGCGTGGGAACAGAACGCCGTTGCGGTTGAACGGCAGCAGCGAGTTCTCCATCTTGTGGAAGGTCTCGAAGTCCGTGGTCCAGGCCATGCCGATGGCGGGGCCGTGATAGCCATTGCACCAGGTCACGTAGTAGCGGTCCTCGATCCAGCACACGCGGGGGTCATAGCCGTACTCCCAATGCATGACCTCGGGATCGTCGCCGCCCACAAACTGGATGCGCTCGGGTTCGATCTTCCACTTCAGGCCGTCTTCGCTTCGCCCGCTATGGAGTTGCATGAAGCGCCGGGTGTCGTCGCAGCGGAACACGCCCGCGAACTCGCCCCGGAACGGCGCCACCGCGCTGTTGAAGATGCTGTTGGCGGTCGCGAAAAGGTTGCGCGGGATGACGGGGTTGCGGGTGTAACGCCAGACCACGCCAGCATAGCCTTTCGGTTTGTCCTGCCACGGGATGTTCGGCAGCGGCTCGCCGATGATGGTTGATCTGTGGTTCGCGCCCATCTCATGATCCTCTCTCGCGCGAAGGGATGAAGAATTGTTGGAGCCCGCTCGTGCTACGTAGCGTGTAGCCACGCTACTACGCAGAGTAGCATTGGATCGCTGTGATTCTAGCCCAAGCGGCGGGAGCCGGCAAATTGAACTGCGCCGCCGCCTACTGCCCATTGGCTCAACGGCGCGCTTGACGCCTGGGCGCGCCGGCGACATCGGTTGCGCCAGCGCGCGATTCTTCTCGTTGGGTGGGGTGCGGGCGATACGAGCGCTTTCATGCCTCGAGCAGTTGTCTGCGCGCGCCAAGCGGGTGTGTTCGTTTTCAGTGGGCGTGGGACGGAGCCGCGCGCTCGAATCGGGCGCGGCTTCGCTGAAGCCGCGAATCGCGGGGTCAGGCGACCCCGCGCCCAGTGCACTCCTCCGTCGGCGTTGACCACGGAGTTGGACTGCGATACCCACTCTCCGCGAACACACCCCGCCAAGCCGGGCGTGTTCCAAGGCGAGACGGTGGCTCGCGTGCATCCCCGCAATGCCTTCAACGTGACGAATCTCCGGGGGTTCGCCACGCGGTCGCACCTCGTTTCCACCCGCAATTCTCGTGATTGCGCGCCGCCCCCCGCGTTCAATCGCTTGACGGACGATGGTAGTGCCGTATGCTCACCACCTGGTCGTTGGCCGCCGTGACCACGCTGTAGGTGCTGCGCATCTCCTCGCTGGTGTTTATCAGCATGAGGCGCCGCGGCCCGATCCAGTCGATGACATCGTCATGGGTGTGGCCATACACGTAGGCGCGGTAATTGTGGGCCGGGAGTTGCTCCTCATAGTAAGGATATTCGGCGTCGGCGATGCGGTGCGAGAATACGCAGCCCAGGGCGGGGTCGGGCCGCTGCAACTGCGCTTCCAGCCAGGCGTGATAGGCCGGAAACACCAGAAACTCGTCCTGCCACCTGGTATCGAGGCTCAGGTAGCGGTGGCGCCCGAAATCGAACGCATAGTTCGCGGGGCCGCAATACCGCTCGTAGATGTTGTCGGCGCCGCCAAACTGAGCGTTCTCTCCCCGGTCGTGGTTTCCCGGCGTGACGAACGTCGGGGCATCGAAGTGATCGAGCAGTTGGAGGAATGTGCGGTACTGCTCCGGCGTGCCCTGGTCGGTCAAGTCGCCCGTGATGAGGACGAAATCCACGCCCAACCGGTTGATCTCGGAGGCCGTGCGTCTGAAGACCTGGTCTCGCAGCGGCGGATCTTCTCGGCCGATGTGGACGTCGGTCACATGGGCAAACGAGTAGGTGTCCGGCCATTCCCCGACCACTTTGACCGCGCGCTCGGCCGTGTCGCTGCGGCGGCCGGGATCGGCCCGGAGGTACAGGTTGTACAGCGCCGGCTGCATGGTAGCGGGCGCCGTGACCCGCACCGTGACCGCGCCGTCCTTGGGCTCCAGCGCCGGCTGTTCCCGGGTGTGCGTCAGCACCGGGGTCACCTCCGGCCCGCGGTACATGAGCACCCGCATCTCCTGGATGGGCTGGTCCGCACGGATTGTCAGCTCGAAGGCGTCACCGGCCTTGACGATGGTGGGCACGGTCGAGACCGGCCGCATGATGAGCCCGAGCGTCCCATCAAGGTTGCGAGCGGAAGCAGCGAGCGACATCATCGGCGCCAAAAGCACCAACAAGGCAAGACCTAATCGCGGAAGGTATCTCCTCATTGCTAACCTTGACCTCCTGGCTCGGACGATTACGGGCGTGCAGCCCACGCGCCGTCAGCTCGCGTACTCCTGTGCCAGCTCCTGGGCCATTCGCATCCATTCCCACATGCGGTGGGGTTGGTTGCGGCAGGTGTGGAGGTCCTTCATGATGACCTCGATCGCGCAGCCGCGCGTCTTCTCGAGCACATCGCGCAGGCTCGCCCGCGCGGCGCCCGCATTCCACGCTTCGCCGCCCAGAATCGCGGGGTTCGGCTTGTAGGAGAAGACGAGTTCCTTGCCCACCGCCTCGGCCCCCATCGCCACCTCCACCCATGGGCTCATGGAGATGCGGCGCAGGTTCGGGATGTGCTTCTTGATGATGTCCACCTTCCGGTGCAGCGGCTCGCAGCAGCCGTAGCCCGCAAGGCCGAAGCGCTTGAGGTAGCGGCTCTCGTACTGCAATGCGAACTCCTCATGCATCGCCGGCGAGACGACCGAGAAAATCTGCGTCGTTGCGTGCCCCCACAGGTCCTTCGCGCGAACGTGCGCGCCGTCGAAGTCTGGCTGCGGGAGTTCATCGGTAAAGCCCAGACCTCCGGGACCGACGCCCACGTTGCCGTTGTTCAGGCCCAGGGCATTCTGCTGTTCCAGCGCGTCGAGCTGGCCCATCATGCCCTGGGTCATGCGCTCCAGCACGCGATGCACCCACGCCGGCCGGTCAACCATGTCCACGAACGCCTGATCGAGGCCTCGCCACTGGATGAACTGGTCAAAGATCGCAAACCAGAACCCGCAGTGCCCCCTCTTTCGCACGGTGAAAATGCCGTCGTAGAACTCGGAGTAGCGCTGGGAAACCCGTTCCGTTTCCTCCCAGTCCACGGTGACCTGGGGCAGTTGAATCTTGTCGCTGTCCGCTTCCGAAGTGATGACCGGCTCGTAATGCGCGGCGCCGAAGTAGTGATCCGGGCGCACGGCATTGACGCTCAAGCCCCACCCGCTGTCGCGCACGATGATCGGCGAGTAGAGGATATCCTCGACCACCATGTCGCCGGGCATGTGCTCCCACTGGTATAGAACCCGGCGCAGGTGGAGTTCCTGTCCGCGGCAAAAGCCGTCGGTGCATTGCGCCTCGCGGTCATCGAGCGTCTCGTTCCACGCCCCGTTTTGCAGCATGACCATCGGCCGCACGGGATCCAAACGATTGAGCCGCCGCCACAACTCCGCTTTTTCCGCTTGAATGGGCAGCGATGCAATCTCAGCGACCTGTTTCGCCAGGTCGCGAACGAGCGTCTTCTCTTTTTCCGGCGTGCCCATAGTGATCTCCTTGAAGCTCCGCGGTCCGCGCCGTGAGGCAAGACCGCCGGCGCGGAACCCGCGGTCCGGGTTCGGGATTGAGCTCCCGCCGGGCGATTACACCGTCCGCGCCAACCACCTGACGCCGTTCTCGATAAGCCGGCGCACCTCGGGCATGTAGAAGATCGGATAGGTCTCGTGACCGGGCCGGAAGTAGAAGACCCGCCCTTTGCCCACCGTCCACACCAGGCCGTCACGGACGAGTTCGGTGTCGTGGTTGTAGACTCCAGCGATGATTATCGCCTCCGGGGTGGGCACATCGTATGGCTCCCCGTACCATTCCTCGGCGGGAATCAGAAAGTCGCCGACGCCTTTCGCTATCGGGTGGTCGGGCGCCGCGACCAAGATCCGACCCGGCTTGCCGTCAGCGACATAGGTCCGAAAGGCACACGTCGTGCCCAGCAGCGCCTTGAGGGGCTTGGCAAAGTGGCTCGAATGCAGCGCGAAATAGCCCATCCCGCGCTCTTTGACCGCCTCCACCACCCGTGCCACCGACTCGTCGGTCACCTCGCCATGGCGCTGATGCCCGAACCACAACAGCACGTCTGTCTCCGCCAGCGCGGCCTTTGAAATGCCCTGGTCGGGATCACCGATCCGGGCGCTGCGCGCGGTGATGCCCGCGCACGTGTTCAGGTAATCCGCCAGGGCGCCGTTGATACCCTGAGGATAGACCGAGGCCGGCTCCGTCATCTCGGACCAGGCCAACACGCGAATCGCACGTTTCGCCATCACACTCTCCCTTTGCAGTAGCTCGTCGGCGGTTGATCAACCGCCGACACGCCGTTGTGGATTCGACCTGAGTGCGGACACACCTCTCGCCGCCGCGCCAGTTGGCGATCGCGACGAGAAGCCAACGCACCACGTCGGGACCACGCACGCCCAGTCGCCTATCGCTTCCGCGGCTTCAGGAGCCGGCTCCCGTCCTTCAGCAGGTGCCGGCTCCCGGCAAGCGGAAAGGATGGTTCCGCCTGCCCCGCGCGCTCCACCGCTGCTATCGCCGCTTCGCGCAAATGCGCAAAACACCGCCCGCAGGCTGAGGGCCAGCGCGCCCGGTGCCATTGGGCGAGCCGACCCGGGTGGCGTGAGTGCGACCTGACGCTGGCAGACCTGTTCGACAATGATACAAGGTTGTGAGAATCCGAGGTGGCCACAGAGACTACAGGGAGTCTGCGGCCTCTATCAGCTTCCTTCTCACTTCTGAGTGAAGGGCGGAATGAGGATGAATCTCGGTTTACCGGGGCTGACCTTCGTCACCATGGTGCTCTGCCTGTTGTCATGGGGCTTGACGTCAGCCCAGGACTCTGCGCCCGCGCTCGGGGACGAGCCGGGCGATGTGCAGCAAGTCAGCATCGCGGGACCCGTGGGCACTCCTCTGGCGCTCGCGGATGGACGGGTCGCGCTGTTCTACGTAGACGGGCCGTCGCACCAGCAGAGCGCGTACGCGAGATACTCCGCCGACAATGGCGCGGCGTTCGGCGAACCGGAAAAGCTCTTCGACTTCCCTTCAGATAAGGGCTCCTTCGCCATGGGAGCAGCCCTTCTTTCGAGAAAAGGAACCATACACCTATGGGGGCTTGACTACTACAACTTCGACTTTGATGACCGATCCAAGTCAAAGAGCTACCTGTGGCACGCCCGGTCGCTTGATGGCGGAAGAAGTTGGCAATCGGTTCAGAAAGTGGACTTCGGACTGGAATACACCGGCTCCTCCAACAACGCCTTCGAGCTGAAGTCGGGGCGCATTATCGCGCCCATCAGCGGGCTCACCGAGCGTAGGATCGGCCCGTGGGTCAGCCTCGCCCCTTACTCTGATGACGACGGGGCGACCTGGAATCGGCCGCGCCAGCAGATAACTATGAACACCGGCGCGACAGACTGGTATGAGTCCGGCGCGGCAGAGCCGGTAGGAATCGAGCTGAAAGATGGGCGGCTCTGGCTGCTTCCTCGGTCCCAGGACGGCTATCAGTGGGAGACGTTCTCCAAGGATCGCGGCCTGACCTGGACGCCGGTCCGGCATACGCGCTTCATCTCGAACCAATCGGCGATGGCTGTGCTACGACTCAGGGACGGCAGGCTGATGCTTTTCTGGAACAACTGCGGCGCCGAAGGGCTGGGCGATTTCGGTTGGGGAGAAGCGGAGCGCGCGGTGATGGCAGCGGCAATCAGCTCCGATGAAGGCAAAACCTGGGTGGGATATCGCGAGGTGGGCAGAGTGGTTACGAAGGCCCAGGTGTCATATCCCTACGTTACCCAGGCCGGGGATGGCTGGGTCATACTGTCGGCAGCAGGCCACCTGATGAGGATCAACCCTGAGTTCCTGGAACGCCGCAGCTTGAGCGAGGATTTCTCCATGGGAGTTCGCCGCTGGTCAACCCTGGCAGCCAAGGGCGTGGAGGCGGCTGCGGACCCGGATGACGGGTCCAAGAAGGTGCTGCGGATGCTCAAGCCGGACGCGGGGACTCCGGCGGCGGCTTGCCTCAACTTCCCCTACGCCGAAACCGGGGAACTGGAAATGAGCCTGCGGATCGAGCCCGGCTTTCAGGGCGCGCACTTGACCATTTCAGACCATTTCGACCTGCCGGGTCTGGCGCGAGACGGTAGTTTCCCGCTCCAGATCATGCCCAACGGGCGCGTGAAGATCATCGGCAGCGGCGGGACCTGGCTGGATACTCCGGGAGACCTTATGGCAGGGAAGTGGCACAACGCGCGCCTGGCCTGGAACTGCCGAACCGGGCAGGCGGTATTGAAGCTCGACGGCGCGGAGATCGCCGTCATAGAGCAATACGTGCGTGCGCGCGGATGTTGCTACCTGCGAGTCCGATCCACCGCGGTCTCCACCGACTCAGCCGGCCTCTACATCAGATCGGTCAAGGCCAAGGCGCTGCGCTGAGCGCACGCATGAGCAGTGGCGCCGGCGGCAGGCGCAACGAAGGCCATCATGTTAGCCCGGATTATGCGTACGGGGTCGTGCTGGCACTGGGCGCGGGGTCGCTGACCCCGCGAAACGCGGCCTCAGGCGAGGCCGCGCCCGGTTGGAGCGTTCACCCGCCAGGTGAATGCTTCAGACTCCCGGCGCATAATCACGGTTAGAAGGGCACCGCGGCCATATAGCGGTCAGGTGCGGCGATCTATCTACCTATGTGCTGCTAGGAGCCTTCCCGTGACTCTAAGCATCGGCCTTGCGCTCGGTATCACCGCGGTCGGAATCGTTACCGGGATTCCCGCCGGTGGCGAGGAAAGCGCGGCCGCCACTGGCGCGAAGAACCTGTGCCTAAACGGTGGTTTCGAGCAACTCGGGCAAGCAGGGGCCGGCCAACTGCCGCTGCGTTGGTCTGAATTTCGGCCGGCGTCGGCGGCGCGGATCGAGGTGTCGGGCGATGCGTTCGAAGGCCGGCACGCTCTGCGTCTCACCGCGAACGGCGGCGACCCTGTCGGCATGAACGGCTCGGTCATGCCCGTGGGACACGGCCGCCTCCGCTTCTACTACAAAGTCATCTCGTCAGCCGCGGATGGCGCCAACCTCGCTCTTTTCGCGATTGGTCTTAGCGGAGCGAATGGCGTCGAGGCCACGCGCCAGGGCTTCTCCCCGCCGAAGGAGCACGTCGGGGACGGGCAGTGGCATGAAGCCTCATTTGAGTTCGACTTCTCCCCGCAGCGCGTGAGCCACTGCCTGATCGCGCCGAGGATCAACGAAAACACTGCGCAGACCGCGGACGGTGATTGGCTGCTGGATGCGATCGGGGTTACCGCGGTTCGCGTCGGTCCGCGAATCAGGCTGGCGAACGTGTGGTCGGACCGGCCGCTTGCCCGCGCCGGCGATGCCATTCGTTTCAGCGCATGGATTGAGAATACGGGCGATGAGAATGCTGACGAGATATCGCTGCGCCTTCAGGCGTCCGAGGGCATTGAATGCAGTGCATCGGCGCGAGAGGTGCGATCGCTGCCGGCGGGTTCTTACGAGCGACTGGACTGGCAACTCTTGGCCGAGAGGGCCACGACCGCGATGATTGAAGTGACCGCCGCGCTCCAACAAGATGTGGCCCAAGCCGAGCGGGCGACGTACAAGATTCTGGTCATTGATCGGGCGGCCACATACACCCGTCAGGAGCTTGTCACCGATGAGATCGGGCACTGGCGTTTGCTCGAGAGGCCGTCGCAACTGCAACGGGGCAACCACGCGCCGCTGATTCCGGTGCGCCACAAGAAGTCTTCGGAGATCAAGCGCAGCCCATATGGCATCTGCGCGCAGCTGCCGAGATCGAAGGACTACGAGGCGCCTTTCGCCCCCGGCCACCTCATTGACGATGATCCCGAGACCTGCTGGTCGAGCCAGCAGAACGCATCAATGTATCCCGGGCGGCCGCCGTGGGCCGAAATAGACCTGGGCCGCGCCCGCAGCATCACCCAGGTCGCCTTGGTTCCCTACTGGCGTAACACTGATTTCCCCGTCGGCTTCAGCATCCGCGCCGGCCTCGACGGAAAGACGTGGGCGACGGTCTTGCGCATCAAGAACCACGCGCTTGCTGATTCAGGGCAGCGCCGCGGCGACAAGATCGCGCAACCGTTTGCCCTCGGTCGAAAAGTCAAAGCGCGCTATGTGCGCGTGGACTTCGAGCGTCTGCCCCTCTCGGCCGGCAATTACGCAGAAGTGTCACAGGGATACAAGGCGCGCCTTTCCGGCATCGAGGTCATTGACGACCACGGGCGTAACGTCGCCCTCCAACGCCTGGGCGCAAAGATCAAGGTCAGTGATCTCTTCACCGGCTGGCAGAATACCGCAAGCACCGTGAACGAATCTTTTCCTCGCATTTTCGACCTCGGCGTCAAGTGGGTGCGCGTGGGCCAGTGGGGCGACCAGACCGAGTGGGCGGCGGTGGAAAGGCAGAAAGGGAAGTTCAGGATTGACCCTGCGACGGACGCTGCCATTCGCGCGCTCGCCGACAACGGCGTGGACCTCCTCTGGGGCCTGCAATACGGGAACGCCCTCTATGATCGCCCCGAGAAGCCGGTCATTGACATCGGTCCCATTTACAGGGAGGGGCATCCTTTCTACCTGAACTGGGGGCCTCGCACCGAGGAAGGCCGCGAGGCCTTCGTCCGCTACGTGGATTTCGTGGTGCGCAAGTATAAGGATCGCGTCAAGTTTTGGGAGCTGTGGAACGAGGAGAACGGTTGGTATCCGTTCCACGAGCCGGAGCTGTACGGAAAGCTGCTGCTCGCTGCGGCGAAGCGCATCAAGTCAGTAGATGCGAGCCTGACCGTCCTCTTCGGCGGCACCGCTGCGCCCGCGCCCATGACCACCGAGATCGCCTTGCGCCAGGGCGCGGCGCCTTATGTGGACGCCTACGCGTTTCATCCCTATGGCATTGATAAGCCCGAAGGCGGCATGGGGACGATGGAATTCTACCAGGGCAAGAATCTGAGCCAGTCGCGCGAGCAGACCGGATGGAACCGGCTGGAGGACATCGTCGCCGGCGTCAGGAAACCGTTCGCACAGCACGGCAAGCCCGAGGTTGACATCTGGCTCAACGAATGGAACACCGGCGGCGTTTCGGGCCTCGACTACACGTTCAAAGGAGTGGGCGAGTATGCCGCGGCCAAGTACCTGATGCGCTTCTACGTCTATAGCGGCTGGCTCAACCTGCGCACTGCCTGGTGGGCGCTCTACACCGACAACAAGAGCCAGGACTGGGGCGTCATTACCCCGGGCGATTACGGGTTCCGGCCATTGTCCTATGCCTTGCGCAACGTTTGCAGCGTGGTGAGCGATGTGGAACCGGTGCGCGATCTCGGTTACCACTACGAGGGCGAGGCGCCGGAGGTGAAAGTCATCAGTTTCCGCCGCGATAACAGCGAGGAGAGGCTGGTCCTGGTGTGGGCCGCCGAATTGGCCAACGAACAGGTCAAGGCATATCCGAGCAGGCTATCGTTCGCCGTGGAATCGCGCCCGAAGCGGGTGATGGTGACTGACCTCTACTGGGGCGTTTCACAGCCTGCGGTGTGGTCTTATGATAACGGTCATTTGGCCCTCGAGGGTCTCATCGTGCGCGACTATCCCATTGTCGTCTCGTGTCACGAGTGAACTCGCCTCAGGCGAGTGAACCTTCGAGTTTACCGGGGCTCGTACGCGTCTGAACCCTTGAGCGGCAGGCGCACCAGCCAGATGTTCCGGTATTGCACCGGGCTGCCATGGTCCTGTAGCAGGAGCGGTCCTGGCTCGCCGACGGTGCCAGCTAGTGAGCCGACAGTGGGACCCAGCAGCTCGACATTGTTGTGGATTACGACGCCGTTTTGCAGCACGGTCATCCTGCCGGGCTCCGTCACCTTTCCCGAGTTGTCCACACGAGGCGCGCGGAAGACGATGTCGCAAGTCTGCCACTCAAGCGGCGGCTTACATGCATTAACCAGCGGAGCATACTGGCCATAGATCGCCCCGCAATCACCTTTGCCCGGGATGTTGAGGCCATAGGAATCCAGCACCTGAATCTCATAGCGCCCTTGGATATAGATGCCGCTGTTACCCTTGGCCTGGCCCGTGGCCCTTGGCATGTCTGGTTCCATGAACTCGATATGAATGAATGCGTCGCTGAAGGTCTCGCCGGTCACGATGTTGCCTCTCCCAATCGTCATCGCGCCGTCCGCCACCTTCCAAAGCGCCGGCTCGCCTCCCGCGTAGTGCCAGTTGCGCAGACCCTTGCCATCGAACAGGATCACGGCGTTCTCAGGAGGCGTGGCAACCGAGAAACCGAGCATCCGGTCCGCGTGCTGCCCGGAGACTTTGGCGCTGCTATCAGTCGTCAGCGCGGCCTTGACCGCCGGTGCCGTGATCACCATCAAGAGCAAACCTGCCGTCGTAATGCGGCGTCCTGTCGAAACCACAGTGTTGCCTCCTCGGAATACCTGAGTTGAGATACCAGGGCGCGGCTGACATTCCTGCAAGAGCTGCCGACTGCGACTGCGCCAAAGATTAGCCGGGGTCCCCTCTCCGCGCTTCTCGCGGAGCAGGACGGCGAGGACTGGCACTCGGGCGCTCAAGCCTAGTGGGAGCGCTGCTTGAGATGTCGGTCGAGAAACTTGAGAGCGCCGGCCAGCACTTCTTCGCCGTATGGCGCCAAGTCATGCCCCGCACCAGGCAGGCGCATGTATTCGACGGAGGCGCCAGCCGCGCGGAGAGCGGCGACGAACTTGTCCGACTGCTCGACCGGCACCAGGTCATCCTGGTCGCCGTGGCACACCAGGAAAGGGACAGCGCTGGCCGACACATAGCTGATCGGGCTCGCCTGCCGGCAGGCGGCTGAGAAATCTGCCGCCGCTGAGCTCAGAAACTGCTCGATTGCCGGGCGCAGGTTCGCCCCTAATGTGGCGAGGTCGAACGGGGCGGAATAGCATAGCGCACACCCCACATCGCTCGACGCCTGGGGACCGCCGCCCGCGCCTTCGAACCGCCCCGGTGTCAGCGCCACCATGGCTGCCAGATGCCCACCTGCCGAGTGACCCAATGCCCCGATGGAGTGCGGATCGGCCTCGAGTTCCACCGCGTGCGCTCGCAGCCACCGCACAGCGCACTTGCAGTCCTCCAACGCCGCGGGGAAAGGCGCTTGGTCCGAGAGCCGGTACTCGACCGAGGCACAGAGATAACCGTGCGACGCGGCCGGCCTCGCAAGGTCCCGGTAGCTCTCTTTCTCTCCGCCGTGCCAGCCGCCCCCATGGACGAAGACGACGACAGGCAGCGGGGACGCCGCGCGGTCGGCCGGCCGGTAGAGGTCAAGCTTGAGGTCGCTCTGCCCCCCTCGGCCGAAAACAACATCGGATGCGACGGCGACCGGGGCTTCGAACCGCGCGCTCTCGATTGGCTCGAACATGCAAGTATCAAACGTCATATTGCCTGGCGACGGTTCCACAATCTGCCAACGTCTTCGCAGCGCGAGATAGCTCGCACCCGGCCAACAGCACCAACCGGCGGCCGGAGACCAGATCCGCTTACCCGGTCTCCCTCGGCAAACCCGATCAGAGTGTGTTCGCGGAGGGTGGGTATCCCAGTTCAACTCCGTGCTTAACGCCGACCGAAGAGTGCACTGGGCGCGGGGTCGCCCCGCCGTCGCCGCGACGGCTATGGCGGGCAGGCTGACCCCGCGATTCGCGGCTCGCCTGAGGCGAGTCAACTTCAGCGCTTGCCCGCCGCAGGCGGGAAGCCG
>Ga0315289_10000372_pt1 | contig 70924 bp, 73 predicted proteins | sample YL17G11_40_MG_FD_203452 | JGI IMG/M metagenome (GOLD analysis project Ga0315289, IMG submission 203452) | Sediment microbial communities from Yellowstone Lake, YNP, Wyoming, USA - YL17G11_40 | ecosystem: Environmental > Aquatic > Freshwater > Lake > Sediment | place: USA: Wyoming | collected... | reverse complement strand
GGGGGAAGGGAAAGGGGTAAAAGCAAAGAAGCGAAAATGGCTTGAATTGAGCAGCGTAGATTAATGTAGAGACATGGCATGCCGTGTCTCAATAATTCTTGAGCCATTTTCGCTGATTAACTCTAATATTCTAATTTAAAACCCTAATGATTTACAGCTAGAATTAGCGGTTTTAGGGTTCTCAATATTGACAAAAGTAAAAAAGTATGCTAAAATTAGGGATTAAAGTTAGAAACAATTGTTCATTTAGAACAAAATAATTTACGGAGGTGAAAGAAAAAATGAGAAAGATATCTGGTCTAATCATGGTTATTTTGGCGGTGTGGCTCACAGCCTGCCCCCACTCAACAGTCATTGTCACTAAGCCCGGCCAAAGGGTCTATATCTCGGGTTTTGGGACTAATGCCGGCACTATCAGAGCAGCGGGTGAATTTGATGTCTTTGAAGTGTCGCTCCAGGCCACGCTGGAACAAATCGCAGTAATGTTTCAGGATTACCCTAACATGTCTGTGGAGATTTCGTCAGACGGAGGTCTGCGTGTAATAGGCGGCGGTGTCAGCAACCGCAGAACGCCCCCTGCTCCAAACGGTCTGGTGCAAAATGGCTATGGCGTGCTGGTGATCAGGAATTTTACCAGAGTTTCAATTACGGTAAAAATTACTGACGCTAATAGTAAATCTCAGAGCATAACAGTAGCGCCGAATTCTGCCAATGCAGTAGCTTTGCCAGCTGGGAATTATACTTTCCAAATCGGCGACAATACCGAGTCCATCACCATTGCTGCAGGCAGCGTGTTAGAAAAGAAAATCAACCCAAGGTAAAGAGAGGAGAAAAAACACATGAGAAATTTGTTGGTTGGAGTGATAATGGTGCTGGTGCTGGTTATCTTAGGCGGCTGTCCGCCACCGATGACTTATCGTGACGCGCCTGTTGCCCGAAATAGCCGTATTTACCCGGTTTCCACAGCAGAAATCGTGACGCCTTGCCAAAGGATTTATATCTCAGGCGTGGGCACTAACACGGGGATTGCTAGGGCTCTGGGCGATTATGGCGTTTATGATGGCCAATGCGTCACTCCCCAAATGCTGGACGCAATTAACAGAATATTGGCCGAGCACCCTGATTATGTGGTCGAGATAACACCGGAATACGTCTATATCGGCCCCCAAATTAACACGGCCAGCGTGATTTTTGAAAACACGACCATGGCCATGGCCAGAGCCACATTAAGGACTCTTACCGGCGCCATTGTCTATGACCATGTCATCCGGCCCGGGAGTGCTGAGGTGACATTAGTTCCGGTAGGTGATTATCAACTGCACGTTGATCACTGGGATAGCAGTCGCAGGTTAACTTACGACAACAAAGTGCAAATCACCCACAGGACGCCCTGGCAGCAGACCTATTCGGCCTACGCCAAAACCAGAGGCGATCGTATAATCACGATCAGCCCAGCTCCGCCTCGGTAAAATCGTTTCTGTGAAAAAATAAGCGGTTCGACATACATCGGACCGCTTTTAAATTTATATAAAGTAAAATCCTGATTATTGAATCTGGACATTAGCAGGACCAGTGCCAGCACCACCTCCGCCCATAGAGCTTAAAATCGCATTGGTGACAAATGAGGCAATAGCATAAGAAAGCAGAATAATGGCCAAGCCAATGACTGCAGTAATAATAGTATTTTTAGCTTTTTTAATCTGCTCGTCTTTGCCCATGGAAGTCATGTACAAAAAGCCGCCGTATAAAATCAGGCCAAAGAAAATCACGCCCAAAAAGCCAAAAAGGGTTTTGATGATTAAGGCAATCCAGACAACCAGATTATTCTGGGGCGTGCCGCCATAGACCCTGGTGCCAAATGAAGAAACATCGCCAGAAACAGAAAAAGCCAGGCAATTTGCAGCTACTACTAAGGTTAAAATAAGTAAAGTGGGGATAATTATGATTTTTGTAAATTTCATATAATAAAAATTTATTTATAATGGTTATGGCTAGGGCGCGGGTTGGGCTGGGCATTCTGTACCATGGGCGCTGCGATATTCAGGTTGATTGCAGCAGTTTGAATCTAAGCCCATCTGAGGATAACGCTCATTGCAGCAGCGGAGGGAATAGAAAACTGTGGAATTTAAATTTTGCTGGCATTCAGTGGAAACAGTGGCATTGGTATTAAGATTCAATGAGCCAGGCGATTCAAACTGGGCTGCGATAAAATAGGAAATAAAATAACCGGAAAAAATTATAAATAAGCCGACAACTGAGGTTTTAATGACATTTTTGCCTTTTTTTACTTTTTCATCTGCGCCAGCCGCAGTCATATATAGATAACCGCCATAAATCAGCAAGGCCACAAAGATAACGCCAATAAAAAGAAAAAGATTTTTAACCAGATTAACAATCGGGGTGATCAGATCAGGCGTTTGCGCGCCAAAGGCCTTGGTGCCCGTGGCTTGCAGGCCTTCCTGAAATTTAGTAGCCAGGGCGTTATTGGAGATAAGGCCAAGCCCGGCAACAACTAGCAAGATAATGATTAAATATTTTTTCATAATAAATTTTTAAGGGGAAGCAGCTGGCGGCGTGGGAGTAGTCATGGTATCTTGGCCTTCAATGGCCTTGCTAATAAATAAAGTAATGGCATAAGCAGCAATGATAATAGCCAGGCCAATGACCGCATTAACTAGTAATTTTTTGGCTTTATCAACCTTGTCAGCGGCGCCGGCCGCGGTCAGCCATTTAAAACCGCCATAGATAAAGAGTAAAAAAAAGAAAACGCCGACAAATGCCAGCAAGGCATTAATAAGGGGAACAATTATATCCAGCAGGTCAGATGCGGTGCTTACTCCTGCCCGGCTGGCAGTAGTTTGCAAGCCCGCCTGCCAGTCAGAAAATTTCAAAGCCGCAAAACATTGGCCGTTGCTAAGTAGTATCAGTGTAATAAAGATAATTAAGTATAAAAATTTTTTCTTAAGCATAATAAATTTAATAATTAATCCTATTGCGCGCATTGCGGACCATTATTTTTATAATTAGGATCATAATCACAGCGCGGAATTCCTAAAGTATAAAATTTACAGTTGCAGCCAAGACTTGCACACCAAGATTGAGTGCATGTCCCATGGCCCGCACCGCATTGAATGCAGGTTTGCACTTGCGTAGGCAAAACACAGCAACGCAGATCACCGCAATCATCAGTGCGATAAGGATAAGGCGAGCCCTGCAAGCGGGTGAGGCAGTCATCATAAGTGGCGCAGGTGCCAGCGCGATCACTGCATTTTGTAGTAGTAGGCGCAGCAGCAGGCGGGAAGCAGCAAATATTTCCCGTGGGGCAATCTACTGGGTTGGCCGCATTATAAGTGCCCACGATAGTATTAGAGCAATAAGCGGCTGTAACGCAGGCGCCGCCCTGGGTAGCGCATAAAGACAGGGCTACGCCATTAACATCATAAGTAAAAGGCGTAAAAGCATTGGTTGTTGATAAGCTCGGTCCAGACGGGATATTGGAGGTGATAAACAAAGTAATGGAATAAGCGCTGGAAACAACCAGCACGCCGATGACTGCGTAAGTAAAGATTTTTTTGGCTTTATTGATTTTCTCATCATTGCCGGCTGAAGTCATCCAGAGAAAGCCGCCATAAATAAATAAAATAACAAAAATCGCGCCTACTAAAGGCAATAAGATTTTAGTTAAAATATTTGCTACAATCGTGGCATAATCAGTCTGGGTTAGACCTGCTTCCCCCGCGCTTTTTGAGGTAAAAGTGCCAATATCTGAAAATTGCCAGCCCAAAGCCGGGCTGATTAGCAAAAAACAGCCCAAAATTATTAAAATCAAAATAGCGCGATTTTTCATGTTCATCCCTTTGTATTATTGAAAAACCTGGAAAACTAAGCGGGTAATGGCATAGGCAGCGCCTAAAATCAGGGCGCCGATAATGGCCCAGGTAATAATTTTTTTCCCTTTATCAATATTGGACTGGTTGCCGGCCGCAGTCATCATAATAATGCCGCCATAGACAATTAAAAATAGGAAAATTGAGCCAGACAAAGCCAGGGCTGCGCCGGCAAAGCGGCCCAGATAAGTCGGGATATCGCCAGAAGGCAGGCCTGAAGTTGACCTGGCTGTTTCCAGTCCATAGCCGCCAGTTGCCAAAACTCGGCTGGGTAAAAGAGCCAGTAAAGATAGTATATGGATTGGTTTGATTTTTTTAAGTTTCATAAGTCAGAACCCTTTATTTTTAAGGGGGCATTGCGCCCCCTTAAAAAAATCAGGTAAATTTTTTAAACAGCTCTTAAGATTGAATTAACCACAAAGGTGGCGATGGCATAAGCAGTCAAAATAATGATCAAGCCGATCACGCCGGCAATAATCAAGCTTTTTGCCTTTTTAATATTCTCATCATTACCCATAGCAGTCATCCATTTAAAGCCGCCCAAAAGGATAATCAAGACAGCAACGATGCCTAATAAGCCCATGGCTACATTGATAATACTGGCAATTGTTTCTCTTAAATCTCTGGTGCCTAAGCCCAAAGGACTAGCCAGCATATTCAGGCCTGGTTCAATATTAGCGGCTGCCAAAGCCAATTGAGGCGCAACAACTAAAGCAAACACCGCCAAAAATAAAGCAACTTTTTTCATGTTTTTTAACCCTTTCTTTGCCTTAGCCAAAGCTAAAGCTAAGAATTAATTGTTAGATTATTAAATTATTAAATTGCTGTAGCGTTAAATAGTTGGAATTAATTACTTATTGATTAATGTAATTATAATATTTTTTATATTATCGCGCAAACTTTTTAGGTTTTTATTAAATCTATTGTTGAAACCAACACGATTTATTTTGGTCACCACCACAAGATACAGCTATAGCATCTTGAATCCATGGGAATGAAAGGACATCTTCCTTACTTGTACATTCCCATTTTTCACCTCTGGTACCTGGATGGCGGTCTGAACATTCCCCATAAACATATAATTGACAGCAGCAACCATATGGAGTACCACCCGAGCTGCACTGATAAACTGGCTGAGTTTTTGTAGTAGGAAACTTAAATAGTGTCTTGCCGCTTTTATTTGACGTACAATCTTCTTCTGCAGTTTCTGCGCAAAAGTACATGCTCATATATTCGCTGCCTTTCGGAGTTGGAGAAATACTATTCATTTGCTGATCAATAAAAGGAGTGCAAGCTTCTAGGCAAGTTTGGGCGACAAAAATTGAAGTAGGTGCTTTGGGCGTGCCGCAGCATTTTTGGATGCCGGGGCAATAAACATTTAATAAAGCAGTATAATCTTTTTGGTGCAAATCAGTAGGATTGCAGGCGTTTTGGCACATGACAGATTCCGGCAGACCTTCAGTTGTAACAGAACCAGGTAATACAGCGCCAGCGTTTTGTAGCTGGGGCACATTTTCACATTTGGTAATGCAGCATTTTTCACCAGCATAACAGCCAATTTGGCTGGGGAATTCTTCTTCCAGATAAGCTGTTTTACATTCGTTCTCACGGCAAGTGCCATGGACAGAGGCGCAGGGCTTATCCAGATCAGGCGTGGTTGGCGAGCTAGTAGTGTCTTCTCCTGGTCCAAAGCCGCTAATACCTCCTCCAGTACTTCTGACACCCATGCTAATGCCCATCACAGCAAATTCAGTCAGGATATAGCTGGTAAAAATAACAACCAGGCCAAGCGTAGCCCAGACCAGCACATTTTTACCCTTGCTGATTTCCTCTGATTTGCCGCCTGAAGCCAGCATTAAAAACCCGCCATAAACAAACATTAATAAGGCAATAGCGCCCACCATGCCTAAAAAGCCTTTAATTATCCGGCCAATAACCGTGGCAATGCCTTCTGTGCCAGTTAGTCCTTTGAGGGGGCTGACATCTGACAAACTGACCTGGGCAAAAACCAATAAAGGCAGTAAAAGCAAAATAAATATTAAAATTGGTAAAAGATTTTTTTTCATTTTAAAAATTAAAAATTTAAGATACTAAAGTTATAAAAGAGGTGGTTTTTTACATTCATATTGTACAGTGGAACCACAATGGCCACTCGGGACTGCATTCCTCGGTATGTTTGTTCTTTTTAAGCAAGTCATACCTTCTGTACCAGGTGCAGTACCACAATCACAGCAGGTATAATATTCTTTTTTATTGATTGTTGCTTGCTCCGTACATGCAAAACCAGGCACTACTGGAACGCCAACATCTTGCCAATAATAACAGCCATAACCGTCTTTAAGCGGGGGTCGGCTTGGCGGAGTGGGTGTGGGCGTGGGCGTGGGCGCAGATGGACTGGCGCCAGGACTGCCGCTTGGGGTTGCGCCACCGGTTGGCGGTGTAAATTCTGTAAAGGTTAATTCACCTTCGCCACCTGAGGAATTAGTAATGCCTTTGATAACAAAGTCAACCAGAGCATAACTGCTTAAAATAATGGCTACCCCAATAATGGCCCAGGTAATAATGTCTTTGCCTTTTTTTAGGCCTTCCCCGCCGCGCGAAGACATAATAATAATACCGCCGTAAACTATCATAAACAAGGCCAGGGCGCCGATCACGCTTAAAATTGATTTGATAATATTGCCAGCCACTTCGCTGAAAGTCAGGCCGGATTTGAAAAAGCCCTTGATCCCTTCCAAGGTGATTGTCAGGCCGCCGCCATAAGACGGCGCCAGCGGGATTCTGGGCTTGGGCTTGGCTGGCGAAGAGCCGGGCCCGCCCGGCACTGGCGAACCCGTGATGATTTTAGGCGCGCCTTGAGTAGAACAGCATTGTTTATCGCAGTCAACATATTTGCCGAGATTGACTTCTAGAGGAAATTCGGCGCAGGTTTCTTTGCAAGTGCCTTTTAAATCAGTGCATTTAAAAAGGCAGCACATAAAATTTACGTCACTATCGCGACTTACTGGAGAGCAGCCAGTGCCTTTATAAGCAGCAGTTCCTTGAGATTTTAAACATTTGCCTTTATCTTCAGCAAATAACTTGCAAAAGCCGTTTAAATTCTGGCAAGTTTTATCGCTTGGTAGTGAGGGTAATGCTGCGCTTGTGCCAGGAGTGGGAGACAGCCAGGAAAAATCTTCTCTAAGGCAACAAGTTTGCTTACTATATTGATAGCAATCTAATTTACCATAGTCGAACGACTCGCCTGGTACGCAGGCTGATTGGCAGACACCGCCTGAATCCCTGCATCTTGCCATACAGCATCTGGCGGCTCCAGTAGTGCCACAGAGATTAGGGAATTGATTATATTCGCTTGTACCAGCTGGGCAACTAGTTCCTGCTGGCACGCATTTACCAACGCCAGTTATGCCTAAGCCAGTTATGCCTAATAAGTCAGCGCAGGTTATACTAGGTTCTGTAGAAACAGGTTTTGGCACGCAGCAGGTTTTACCACTGCCGCAGTCCAACTGACCACCCTTTGGTTCACGCGAGGCATCGCAAGTCGTTAAACAAACAGCGCCTGATGTTTGGGTGCATCTTGGTACGCAGCATTTACCCACACCGCAGTCTCCAATTAAACTGCTCACAGAAACATATCCTGGGTATTCTGTATTGCAGTCTTGTTCTTCCAAAACACAATGAGTGGGTTTATCTAGAATATTGGATAATGAACCACAATCAGCTGCCATTGCCTGGCCAGCCCACAGCCCGAAAATGAAGAGGGAGAGAAAGATAAAGATATAGAAATGGATTTTTTTCATATTTTTTTAACTGTTATACCCCACTTCCCTGTTCGCCATAGCGAAGCGAAGGCGGAAGTGGGCAGTTGTACGTGTGCCTGCTAAAGCAGGGAATAATATTATACCCCACTTCCCTGTCCGCCATAGCGAAGCGAAGGCGGAAGTGGGCAGTAGAACATATGCCTGCTAAAGCAGGGAATAAAATAATACTATACCCCACTTCAGTGGGCAGTGATAAACAGCTGGCTAAAGCCAGGTATAACTGTTTATTTCAGTGGGCAGTGGAACATATGCCTGCTAAAGCAGGGTGTAAATATTAAATATTTTTTCATAAGCTACGAATTACCACCCAGTGGTTCCTTTGGGACGAATTGATATAAATATACGAATGGTTAGAATGGTTAGAATTGATAAATTATTGAATTGTTTATAATACTATTTAATCCCCAATTTCATTATTTGCATATACACGCGCATTCAAACACATTGCATGCGCATTCAGGATCGGCTTGTTGGCAAGAACCAGCAGCGCAGGGTGCTGGCCCTACATCAACATAACCATTATTATAATTTATTAAATTAACCCAATTACAAATTCTACCTAGTCTCATTTCCGAAAGAGGTTCGCACATTCCTTTGTTATCGCAATTGTCAGGATTATTGCCAGGAAGCGCACCGCCAATCCTAAAATCATCACAAAAGCCACTTTTACATTGAGTTTTGCCATTACAAAATACCCCATTTTCTCCAGTTCCGTCTTTAGGGACGCATACATTAGTGTCTGGCCCAGGACATTTTGTAGCATCAGGACAACCACAAACGCCGCTATCGCATTCATCAGCTTTGGCGCAAACAGTTTGGAGTGGTTTTTTGCCTGAAGCAGTTTGGCAAAGACGTTGAGTTTCATCGCATTTACCGCTTTTACAAATATCATTTGCCTCTCCACCCTTTGCATAAGCTTTTAAACAAGTCTCCCCATCTGCTTTCTTTTCAGCACATTTTTCTGTTATATTATCGCACCATCCATTAGGACAATCAGCGGTTGTTTTGCAAGCTTTAGTAGTATCTACTGGTGGTGTGGGCTGACTAGTATCTCCAGGAATTGTCCCTGCAGGCGCTGTGCCGCCAAGACCGCCTGCTTTACCTGGGCCAGCGCCTTGGCTTTCAGACGGCGCCTCCCAGCCGACAGGCGCAGGCAGAGGAGCGCATTTTAAATTGCCAGCCCAGTCCCAGCCGCCTGTAATCGTAGAGACAATAAAATTAACGCCAGTATAAGCCGCAAAAACAATAAATAAGCCAATAGTGGCATTGACCAAAATATCCTTGCCCTTTTTCACTTTTTCCGATGAGCCGCCAGAAATCAGCATCATAAAGCCGCCATAAAAAAAGAAAAGCAGCACTAAAGCGCCGACAATGCCAAAAAGAAAAATGCCGAAATTTATGCCTGTCTGCACTATATCGCATAAAGTGCAGCGACCGGTTTCAGCGCATTTTGTCAAAATGCTGGCAGCCCAAACCGGCCTGGCTACAAAAAGGCAGGTAAAAAATAGGATTAACCCCCAGAGTTTTTTCATATAAAAATATAAATAATTCTTCTCTTACAATTATACTATATTAATGTGAATTTGACGAATAACCCAACTGTTTAAAACAGTAAAGCGCAAAAAAGCGGAAATTTAAAAAAATACTTACGGTCTTACAATGTTTGGTTAACCTTGGAAGCGCCAAAATTGATGACCTCATCAGGGGTGATTAAGCCCTCTAGTGTCTGTTCGATCATTTGCCGGAATACTTCTTCGGCTTTTTGCACATTGCGGCCTTTGTACCAGCTTTTAGCTGTTAAAAGCTGTGTGCCGAAAGCAGACAGATCCGCATCATCGGCCTGGCTTTCAATCAAAGATTTCAAAGCGCACGGCTTGCGCGATTTTTCCAGAAATTTTTTATTGGTATCAGCATTAGTGGTGATAAAGGTGATAAAATCCCAGGCCTCGTCTTGATGCTGGCTTTTTTTGGAAACAGTTTCCACCCAGTAATTGGCGTAATTAATGGCTGGCATAGCGATTTGCGGCACTGGCGCGACGCCAAAGCTTAATTTGGACGCCTGGGCCTTGATAGTCGGAATATTGTAAGCATAGCCAAACATAAATGCGGTTTTGCCAGCCATGAAAGCATTTAGGGAATTGGGCATAAAATCATTCCAGGTATAAACTTGATTAGCAGGCGAAGCAAAGCCCGTGTAAAAATTCAGGGCTTCAAGCGCTGGCTTGATGGAACGGGTATAATTGGGCGGGATCTGGTTAAACATGACATTACCCTGCTGATCTGCCATAATTGTCCCGTTTTGCATCATGAGTAAGCTTAGAATGTCAAAGTAGCGGGAAACATTTTGCGCCGTACCCAAAGCCGCGCCTGACTGGATGATTTCGCCTCTGATGTCTGCTTTAGTCAATTTAACTACCTGCTCGCTGAATTGATCCCAGGTTTTTGGCGGCTCAACAATGCCTGTGTTATTAAGCAGGTCGCGGTTATAAAACAAAACTAAAGTATCAATGCTTAGAGGCAGGCCGTAAATCTGATTATCAATAATTTGGTTGTTATAGACAACTTCCGGGAAAAGGTTGCGGATATCTTTAATTGTCAGGGTCTTCTGGGTTCTGGTTTCTGTGTAAATTTCTTTTTTAATAGTGCCTTTTTCAATTTGGTATTGCAGATTAATTTGCGCTGGCAGAGGAGTGATCAGATTTTTGTATTTATTCATGGAATTAGTGTGGATCGATAAAATATCCGGGCCGCGGTCTTCGGCAAAAGCCCTGATCAATTCATTTTCATATTCTTCAGCAGTAAAATTTTTGTAATTGATACTGACGTACGGATGCAGTTTTTGATAATCTGACAGCAAATCGCTGACATTATAGCTTTCCTCAAAAACTTTCCAGTACTGCAAAGTTATGGGCTGCGGTTTGCCCTCTTTTAAATTAGGTGGAAGTTGTTGGCATTTGGCGCCGGTGGTGAGGAGGACTATGGCCACCCCCAAAATTATGGAAATTTTTAATTTTTTTAATTTAAACATAGATGGGTTATGTTAATTTTAAATTTTCAATTTTAAATTTTAATTTAATATTTTAATTATTAAATTTACAATTTAATCTTTGGCATTTTCCTTGCTTTCTAGTGTTAAAATAATTTTAGAAAAAATTAAAATCAATTCATGAGCCTCTTGCTTATATTCTTGGCCTTCTTTACTAAATTCAGGATTTGCTTTAGTAATTAATTCTAACCAGTATCGCGTTTCTCTGGCTTCTTTTTTACAGATATATATTTTATTTTTAAAGTCTTTTTTAGAGCTGGCGCCATTTGCTTCACAATAATTTGCACCTATACTGGTCGCAGATTTAATTAGTTGGCTGATTAGAGGGATATTTATAATTGTCTTTGGGATTTGTTTTACAAAAACAATTATGTCCTCGCTAAATTTTTTAGTCCGTTCCTCTAAATCGTAATTTGTTTTAGTTTTAGGCATTAAGATATTTAAAATTTATAATTTAGACTTTAGCCTTTCTCTGAGATATTTTTTAAATTCTTTGTTTAAATCTTGGCGGTTTAAAGCAAAATCCACATTGGCTTGCAGCCAGCCGAGTTTGGAACCCGTGTCATAATATGTGCCGTCAACTAAAGCAGCGTAAATCGGACGCGTTTTAGAAAGGTTGAAAATCGCATCAACCAGCCAAAGTTCATTACCTTGGCCGATTTTGGTTTTTTCCAAAGCTGCAAAAATATCAGGCGTTAAAATATAGGCGCCGAGCGTGCCAATGCGGCTGGGCGCTTTGGCTGGGCCGGGTTTTTCAATTATTTTTTTAATCTGATAAACTTTTTCTTCTACCTTGACTCCGTCAATCACACCGTATTTTTTTGTACCCGCATCATTAATTTTTATCGCAGTCAAAACCGGGTCCTGATATTTATTAAAAACTTCAATTAGTTGTTTTAATCTGGGCTTGCCTTGATTGATAAAAAGATCATCGCCCCAGATTACGGCAAATGGCTCATTGCCAATAATTTTTTGGGCATTTAAAACTGGCGTGCCATTGCCATAAGGCCCTTTTTGGCGGATATAAATAAAATTAGCCAAGTCCGCGATTTTTTTTATTTCTTCACGCAGCTGGTCCTTGCCCTGTTTTTTAAGCCAGTTTTGCAGCTCATAATTATAATCAAAATGATCTTCAATCGCTCTTTTAGACGCGCCAGTAACCAGAATAATATCTTCAATGCCAGAGGCAACAGCTTCTTCAACAATATATTGAATGACTGGCTTGTCTATAATCGGCAGCATTTCTTTAGGCATGGCTTTGGTGGCTGGTAAAAAGCGGGTGCCAAAACCAGCAACGGGAATGACAGCTTTTCTGATTTTAGGCATAAGCTTAAAAATCCTAAGCACTAATATCGAAATCCTAAACAAATCCTAATTTTTTTAAATCTTAAATTCTAAACGAGAGTTTGGATCAGGGTTTAGGATTTTGGATTTGTTTAGAGATTAGGATTTCGAATTTCGGATTTATTCAATTATACCACGTTTTTGGGCAAAAATATAATAATTCCTTTATTAAAAATACAGAAGAAGCGATTCATAAATCGCTTCTTCGATGGTAAGAATATTTTTGCCCTTGAAATAAAAAATTGGTACGCATAAGCGGATGCGCGCATTGAGAGAAAAGTTGTTGTCAGTATTTAATAATCGGGGATAAGAGTATCATAAAGGAAAAAAATAAAAGATGGAAATTGATTAGTAATTAGCGATTAATATTGATTAGGCAAAATGAAAAAATCTATTGTAAAAAATGGTACTTTTTGACAGCCTGGCCTTGGCTCGCATAGGCGAAGCCTTGCCAAGACAGGCAAAAAGTACCACAAAAACTGCTGGCCTGCATTGGCGAGAGATAACTCATTTTGAATTGATAGTTTTAGCACCATGCCGAGCCATGGGTGCTCAATGCGCTTGTGCAAATGGTGAGCAGGTAGCGTTGATAATGGCGTTTAGTTCGCACCCCCCCGGCTCGGCCAAGGCAGGCCAGACCCCAGGGTGCAAAAAATATGGTTAGAGAGATAAATTTAAAATAAAAAATCGGCACAAATTGAAATTTGTAGAGACGCGCCATGGCGCGTCTCTACGCGTTTACGCGTGCCGATTTTTTATTTCTCCACCTTGGTTTGAATAACAAATTCTTTTTTGCTGTCTAAATATATTTCATTTTTACCGTCAAAGAGTTTGAATAATTGCGGGTAAGTATTGGGTTTCCAATAGGACAGAATTCTAAAATTAAATTCTATTTCCTCGCCGGGCTTAACTGTCTTTTTAATTTTTTTAATGGTTTTGTTATCCAGCCATGACCAGTCCTTAAACCAGGAATTAGTATAGTCAATATCATAGGATTTTAAAGTTGGGATTTTCCATTCCTTGGTGCCAGTATTTTTAAAAACCAGCTTTACTTTGGGGCGGCTGTTGCGCTTGGCTGACTGGGGCAGGGTGTTGGCAGTAATTTGGGCTGCATAAGAAGATATAACTTCGATAGTATTGTTAAATTGGTAAATTGTTTGGTCATTATAATTTAAAGTCAAAGTGTGAGGGAAAGTGGCAAGCAAGGCCGGTGCTTTTAATTTAAATTCAAAATTAGCAGTGGAATTAGGATAAATTATTTCTTCTTTGGGTATAATGGAAGCCCATTCATCATACCAGGAATCATTTTTAAAAGGCGAAATATTGGTATTTTCATAAACAATTTTCAGCTTTAATTTATTCTTCTCCCATGGTTGGTTTCCGGAATTTTGGAAACTAATAGAAACTGGCGCGCTTGTTTCACTCGCTATTTGGCCGGGGAAATTGCTGGAAATTAGGGTCGCCTGATAAATGGGATTTTGGCTAGCAGTTTGATTACAAGTTTGGCAGGCGATTTTATTTACAGTGACAGAGAAATCACTTTTATCAAAGTAGCCTTTGTCTTGCCAAGCCAATGTGAAATTTTTAGTTTCAGTTTGGCGGTCTATGGGCGGATTTAAAACCAGTTTAAACCTGCCGATCTGTCCTGGATAAATATTCCCCCCTAGTAATTTAAAAATTTGTTGGTTAGTATTATTTTGTGCAGCTTCCTCTTTGTCAGAAGCTAAGGCAATTTTATAAGAATCAATTTTGGCCAACTTGTTTTTAATACCAGGGTCAGTAATAAATAAATAATTATCTTCATAACCGCGCCAGGTTTCTTCACCAGTATTTTTAAATTCTGCAATAAGCTCGCCGGTTTTTGTCTCTTCAATATTGATTTCCGGGCTGCTTAAGCTGACAAATTCTGCCTGGGTAGGTAATGATTTTTTATAGCCGCCTAATTCCTGCAAAACATTATAGGCCAGTTGTCTCGTTTGAGGCAGAGTTTCATAAATTAAATTGCCTGGGCAGGTAGTGTTGCCCACATCTTTGTGACCAATAACATTGGGCAAAATCTGGCCGTGAAATTCACTTTCAGCCAAAGGATCAATATTAAACTCGCGTGACTTGGCCGCGATTAATTTATTTAAAGCTATTTTGGTTTCTTCGGTTAATTGAGTAGGTGTATTGCAGGTGGAATTTTTCTTTTGATTGTCTTGATTGTCATAACAGCCCAAAATTGCGATGCCGATGGTATTCCTGTTTCTTAAATAAGCATGGCCGGCTACCACGCCATCGCCGCCTTTTCTGCCTTCATAAATATTACCCTGCGAGTCAATTAAATAATTATAACCAATATCGCCCCAGCCGCGGTCTTTGGCATGGTAATACTGGATAGCGCGCAAATATGCCATAGGATTTTCATTGGCTTTTTCGCCAGCTGTATGATGAATAACAAATTTTTTCGGGGTATAATATTCTTCTGGCCACAAATCTGCGCCTATCTGGTCATAGCGCAAACTGTCATCAGCGCCCCATTGCTGGCGAATGATTACGGGCAGGTCATTGTTTTGGGTGCTGATTTTATAAATTCCTTTGGGGCCTTGAGTAGCATCTATATAGATAAATTCTAAATTTTGCAAATTACTTTTGGCCTGGTCTGAATTAAAAATTAGTTTGTATTGAAAAGAATCAGTTAATTTAGTGGGAATCAATTGGCTGGACAATTTGGCATCGGCAGTATCTTTGCCCTGATAATCATCATCTTTAGCCATTTTTAGCCAATCACTCCAGTTTTCATTTAAAAAGCGGACATAAAGTTCAAAATCAGTATTTTGAGTATTGTCCTGATAAGCCCACTGGATATAAAGGGCATTAAAAGGAAAATCAGCTTTTAGAACAGGGGAGTTAATCTCATTTTGGCCTGCCCCTTTGGGGCTAAGATTAGAGGCAATAAAAAAAGAACCATTTTTTAAGGGTTCTTTAATTACAAGTTTGCCTTCTTTGGTTTCAGAAGTGTTTTTGGCGCTAACCAAAGCGAAAATTAAAGAAATAGACCAAGCTAAAACAATAAAAATAACCAGTTTTGTTTTGATTTTGTGTTTCATTTTGATTTTTGTTTTAGGTCCTTTTCTCGTTTAGACACTTTAGTGTCTAAATTAACCTCGAACACTTAAGTGTTCGAGCGAGAAAGGAATAATTAAGCTAATATCAGCTTAAATCTACAGTCATTATAGCATATTTTTTTTAAGTTGTAAAGGGCAAAATTTAAAATCTTGGCTAATTTAAGCAAATTTTAGGCCTAACCATTTATTTTGCTTGATTCTGGTTCGGTTTTTATTTTTAAAATTTCCCAGACAAGTTCCTTGGAAAAGCCTTTAAAAAGATAGAGAGCTACTAAATAAGTTGGGGCAGCTAAAATTAGCTGTAAAATAACATTTTGACCTTGCAAAAAATATAATAAAATAGACATAACCAGTGAAGCAGCTATGGCTTTTAAAAATATTTTCCCCGAGGGGCTGAATTTGGCTGTTTTAACAACAACCCAGTAATTAAAAATTAAAATAAGGGCTTCAGAAATAATAGTGAAAATAGCAGCGCCATAGTAGCCATATTGGGGTATGGTTAGAAAATAACCAGCCAAGGCAACTGCTGCCACGACAATATAAGCCGGCACAATCGCTTTTTGCTTGTCTAAAACAACAGTTAAATAACCAAATAAAGAATTAATAAAAATTATGGCCGTGGCAAAAATAATAATTTTTAAAACAATTGCCGATTCAACAAAATCAGGCCCGGCAATTAAAAGCATTAAATCCTTGGCCACAAAAAAGGTACCAAAAACCAGAGGCACTGCCATAATAACTAAAATATCAAAAGTTTTTTGCACCATATTTTTAAATTTGTCATAATTTTTTTGCGCCCAAGCAATGGTTAAAATTGGAAACATTAAGCCCATAAACATATAAACAAAGTTGGTTAAGATTTCTAAAAAGCGATAAGGCGCGCTATAGATACCGACTTCGGCTTGGGTGCGAACCAGAGAAAGAATAAGAGTATCGGCTTTAAAGTAAACCAAGTTAAAAGCAATAGAGATGGCAATCGGCCAGGTATAGCTAATTATTTTTTTCCAGATAACCCAGTCAAAGGCAAATTTCAGCTTGACGAATTTCAGGGCAAAAAGATAATTTAATAAAAAATTAATCACACTGCCCAGCACTACTGCAACCATGATCCACAGCAAGCCCTTGTCTTGTGCAGCAAAAATAAAAACCAGAACTAATAAAACCAGACGGCCAGAAATTTCCGCAATCGTGACTTTGTCCATTTTTAATTCTTTTTGAAAAAGCGAAATTAAAATTTGGTTAAGCGAAGAAGCGAAAAAAGAAAGGGTGGTAATGGCTACTCCAAGTTTAATTAAATTATTGTAAGGAAAAAAAATAACAATCAAGGGAGCTAAACCCAAAAAGATAAGAGCTGAAAAAAAGCGTAAGGAAAAAACATTGTTAATTATTTTTCGTTCTTCATGTTCCGGATCAGCTAATAGCCGGATAATTATCAGTGATAAGCCCATGTCCACTAAAATTCCAAAAAATTGGAGATAGGCAGTTATAGTTGAATACTGGCCAAAACCAATTTGTCCCAGATAGCGGGTCATAATGGCAACAGTCAGCACGCCTAAAAAAGTGCCGATTATTTTTCCGCTAAATTGAATAATAGTATTATGCGCGATTTTTCGGGTTAAACTCATATGATGAAGGGTAAGAAGGGTCATCCTGCGCTAAAGCTTCGGATGACAGGTAAGATGGGTAAAAAGAGTAAGAGGAGATTTCCCATAGGGTAATCATAACAAATACTTTGCATTTTATAAAATATTTTAGCAGTTAGCAAATTGTTAAAATGCCAATGTATTTTAAATTTATAATTTAGTTTTAGCTTTAATTTTAGCAAAATTTGATTGAACACAATTTGTGAACAAAAAGCCCTTTTTCATTGACCATGCTTGACAGAATTGGTATAATTAATACAGAAAAAGTTAATTTTAGGTTTACTTACAAAAGGTTAGCTTTTTCTAAAAATAAAAATAAAATTTTGCTATGAAAAACTTTTTAGCCTACAATTTTGGCTGGAAATATAATTTTTCCAAAAACCAAGCTGTGATAAAGAAAAGGTCGCAACTCGACTTTTTGATAAGTATTATCATGGCTTTTTTAATCATCTTTATTGTTTCCCAGATTTTACTATATTTTGACAAGGCCATCCGCAACCCTTATGGTAATTCGCCTTTTTCATTAATTAATCCACTGGCTATTAATCAAGCCATGGCAGCTGAAAACGAAGCTATTAAAATGATAGAGTCACAAAAAGGTTCTACTGGTATTGAAATGACTAAAAGTGAAATTTCCACTTACTCGGTCGGCTTTAAAAATTTGGGCAAAAAGGTCTGGGCCAAAAGCGGCAAGAACAAAGTTGATTTAAGACGCAAAGATATCAAGGCCTTAACTTTTAAAACTGTAATTTCGGCAGAAAATAAACCAGGCCAAATTGGCTATTTTAATTTTAAGATTCAGGCGCCTAGTAAAAAGGGTACATTTAAGTATAAATTTGTATTAGCCCGCAATGGCAAAGAAATAATTAAAGGCAGTGAGTTTGAATTAATAATTAAAGTTGTGGATAAAAAAACCAGCCAAATTGCCAGCCAGCCAAACCCAGTGGCCAAAGTCGAACCGCAAAAAATTGATACTACCAAACCAGTTGGCTTGGCTGAAATTTGTTTGAGCATCAAGACCAGCGATTTTAAAGCTGCTATAGTTGATAAACGTTTATTAGACGAATGCTTAAAAATCGGAATAAAAGTTACTGATGAAGGGACTTCTTATATAAATATAAATCCTCAACCAGCGCCAATACCAACACCAGCGCCAATACCAACACCTATGCCGATTTCAATACCGCAGCCAAGTCCAAATCCTGTGCCAGTGCCAAACCCAATTCCTACTGTTACTAATGGACCGCTAGTCAGAATTGGCTTATACAATACAAGCGAACCAATAATTATTGCTGCCAATACCGCATATAATATTAAAGATCAGAATAAAACTGTTTTAGCTACTATCCCAGCCAATAGCCAAAGTCAGGTAATTTTTAACTTTATTACTAAAACTTACAGCTTAATTGCCAATGGCAATAATTTAGCCACTAGTTCTTATTTGAGATTTGAAGGCAGTGACTATAATACTGTTTTTGAAATTATCTCCTTGAACCAGCGCCCGGCTTGGAATCAAAGTTTGAATGATAATAGATTTTTAGGCGCTTTGGAAATCAGATTTAGTCCTTACACCAGTAAATTATGGGTCATCAATGAATTGGAAATGGAAAATTATTTAAAAGGTTTGGCTGAAACCAGTAATGATTCGCCGCTGGAATATCAAAAAGCATTAATTACTGCTGCCCGCACTTATGCCATGTATCATTATAACCGCGGCACTAAACACGCTGATGAATATTATACTTTAGACGCCATTTATGATCAGGTTTATAAAGGTTATAATTCTCAGTTGCGTTTAACAAAGGTTTCTGAGGCAGTGGAGCAGACCAAGGGTCAGGTGATTACTTACAATAATGAAGTCGTGGTTACTCCTTATTTTTCTTACAGCGATGGTCGGACTAGAAACTGGGAAGATGTCTGGGGCGGTTCGCCCAAGCCTTGGTGCCGTTCAGTCGCTGAACCGGCTGGTTATGACAAAACCACTATGTACGGTCATGGCGTCGGCCTGTCAGCTCATGGCGCTCTTCATTTGGCAGTTTATTTTAATTACACTTTTGACCAGATTTTGAAATACTATTATACTGGAATTGAATTAAAGAAAATCTATTAAATTTATGTCTGAGAAAATATTTAAACCAGAAAAACCAAATATTACTGATACTCTTTCTGATTTAGAATTTCAACTCAATTTTCAATCTGATCGCGGCAAACCTAAAGATTTTATTTCTAGGATTGAAAATGATTTTAAGGATTTAAGAAATCAATTTTCTTCCGCTTCTTTAGATGAAAAAAAGAAAGCTCTAGAATTTGCTAGTAAATCTTATTATCCAGGCAACCCTAAAAATATAAACCAGGAAATAATTGGCCTTTATGCTGAATCCGGCCAATTAGGGATTGATCGATTAACTGCCGAATTGATAGAGGCACAAAAAGAAAAACTAAAAGATCAATTTAACGATGCAACTGAAGCTGGCATTACTATTTGGAAAATTGTGAATCTGGCTAGAGAATTAGTGCCTAAAGCTGATAATATTGATACACAACCATTAATTGAGGAAAGTGTTAAATTATTGCTAAGAGATGATGATAAAGAAATAAATTATTTGTTTCAAGATCTTTTAGATTGCTTTGCCTTAATTGGCGAACCAGCAACGGGACCAATATTGGCAGAAATGGGGGGAAATTATAATGTTGATTATAAAAGTGCGCGCAAAATAAGAAATTTAGCCGTAATGTTAAAGATGGCTCTAAGAAATTCAAATGTTAAGGAAAAAACCAAAGAATTAGCTAGCCAGCGAATAGTTAAATTTTTAAATAAGCATGATAGATATTCATATATATTTATGGAGGAAGTCATAGAGTGTTTAGCTGATATTGGAGAAGTGGCAATTAAACCTTTGCTCAAAACCCTATCCGACGCTGAAGATGACTATATTGATAATTACGCCGATACTTTTTCAAAAATGACAGAAACAGTTAAATCAGAAAAATTATTTGAGGTCATTCCCATTTTTGAATCAGCGCTTAAAGATAAGAATTTATCAGCGTATCAGATTCAAAAAATTGAGGAAGATATAAAAAAACTTAAAGAGGCAGAATCAAATATAAAGAAAAAAGCTGCTTAAAAATTTCTATTAAATTTTAAATAAAAAAAGAAGGGACATTTCCCTTCTTTCATATTTTAAAGATTAATTTATTCAATTGGCCTTTCTATTTTTTCATAAAGCTTATGTTCAAAAGCTTCCTGTTTTTTTTCAATTAAATTATTAATAATGCGCACCACTTCAAAGGGATTATCAATACTGCGAAAATTAAAATGCTGGATTTCGCCCGCGGTTTGGACCTGGACATTACCGTAAGAAAAAAAAGTTTGCCAAATGCCATTTTGCGTACCAGAAACATCCTGAATCCTTTCCAGATTCTGTTCAGCTATCTGCCGACTGAACATATTTTTTTGCTCTATATTTATGACGCGCTGGTCAGTCACAATCCAGATATCAAGGTAATAATCAATAAAAGCATTAAAAATAAAAAGCCAGATAAAAAGATAATATAAACTGCCCAGCATAAAAAGGAAAATATAGAGAATTTGGTTTTGCAATATTTGGGGCTGCAAATATATTATAAAAAAATAAGCGCCTATAGGGATCAGGCCCAAGATAAAATATAAAATCCAGTGACCTACCAGGGTAATATAATGGCGCCTTAAAAATAAAACCAGTTTTTCATTTTTTAAGCGATTGGGAATTTGTCTTTCTATAAACATAAAACAAAAAATTAGAAAAATGGAATAATCAGGGTTTGGGTCCAGTCGATTTGGGAGCCGATTTGGTAAGTTAAAAATAAAATTATAATCGTGCCGGCAAAAAATAAAAAAGTAGCCAAAAAACTGGCAAAGCTTAAAAAGCCATAAACAAATAAATGGTATAGATTAAAAAAGGCATAGATTATAAAACAAAGCAGGCCTAGACCATAAATAATCAGAAAAACTAAATAGGAAATTTCTATCATAGAATTTAAATTAAGGGGTTTTGTTTGCTGTCCAATCGCGGTTTAAGACCCAAATGTTCATAAGCTAAGCGGGTAGCAGTTCTGCCTTTAGGCGTGCGGTTTAAAAAGCCCAGCTGCATTAAAAACGGCTCATAAATATCTTCAATTGTTTCCATTTCTTCATTAATAGCAGCCGCCAGAGTGTTTAAGCCAACTGGTCCGCCAGAGAATTTTTCAATTATTATCTGTAGGATTTTGCGATCAACATCGTCCAGGCCCAGCTGATCAATATCCATTAAAGCCAGAGCCTGACTGGCCAGCGTTGAATTAATTATACCATCAGCTTTGACTTGGGCATAATCACGCACCCGCTTGAGCAGGCGGTTGGCTACTCGGGGAGTTTTCCTGGCGCGCTGGGCAATCAGCTGGCAGGCTTTTGGCTCAATTTCTGTCTGTAAAATTTTGGAATTGCGCTGGATTATTTTTTCAATATCCTCATCTTCGTAAAAATCCAATCTAAAAGTGGCGCCAAAGCGGTCACGCAAGGGAGCTGAGATTAAGCTCACTCTGGTGGTGGCGCCGATTAAGGTAAATTTAGGCAGGTCTAATCTTAAGATCCGCGCGCTCGGCCCTTTGCCAATGACAATATCCAAAGCAAAATCTTCCATGGCTGGGTAAAGCACCTCTTCAATTATTTTATTTAAACGGTGAATTTCATCAATGAATAAAATGTCGCCATTAGATAGGTTAGTTAAAATCGCGGCTAGATCTCCAGTTCGTTCAATAGCTGGGCCTGAAGTAACTTTAATATTAGTTCCCATTTCATTGGCAATAATGTGGGCTAATGTTGTTTTACCTAGCCCAGGACAGCCATGGAGTAAAACATGTTCAATCGGTTCTTGGCGTTTTTTAGCCGCGGCCATAAAAATCGTCAGATTATCTTTGACTTTATTTTGGCCAATATATTCATTTAATTTTTTAGGCCGCAAAGATTTTTCAAAAGCCACTTCTTCGGGGCTTTCTTTAGCAGAAACAATGCGGTTTTGGTCTTGTTTGGTCATATAAACAAAATTACGAATCCTCTACAAAATCTACAAAATTTTTTTTGTAACTTTTATAGAAAATATTTTTGTCTAGTATAGCAATTTTTTGTAACTACCTGTTATGATTTCTGGTTCTTTTTTATAATTTGCCATATTTAAAATTCTGATAAATTTAACACCACTCAGGGTAAAGTTTGCCAGTATACCAAGCTCCAATCCTGAAACTTTAAGGTAATTCCTGAGTTGCTGGATATTTTTCCTTCCATAAAATTCTCCAACTTTAATTTCTAAGATAATTTTCTTTTCTATTAAAAAATCAAAGTAGAACTTGCCGATTTGTTCCCCCTTAAATTTTAAAGTATAAGGCACTTGTTCTTTAAAATGAATGTTCTGCTTCTTAAATCCCTTGGCAATAGCTCTTTGGTAGTATTTTTCAGAGTAGCCATAGCCAACATCCACAAAAACATCAAATAATACTCCGACCACCTCGTAACTAAGCTCTTTATAAATCACTTTGTCTTGCATCGCAATATTTAGTTATTTTGTATAATTTGTAGCTAATTTGTGGTTTTGTATAATGTTATCTTAACGGTTTTGAATCAAAAAAACAAGCAAAACAAAAAGACCCTCTAATTGAGAGTCAGTTTGTTTATAAAAGTAGTAAAAGAACACAGCTTCTTCTAAAATAGAAGAATGGTGCCGAAGGCGGGACTCGAACCCGCACGGCTTATACAGCCAAAGGATTTTAAGTCCTTCGTGTATACCAGTTTCACCACTTCGGCCAGATAAAAGTCTGCGTATAAAATTATTATATCGTAATATGAATAAATTTTTAAATACACGGACCGATCGTAAAATACTCAAACTTTTATCTGGCCAAGGCCATTATTTCAATTCTAAACTTTTTAGATAAAATTTTAGCCTATTTCTTAATATTTTTTTACCCTGTCCACTCTTAAAATATTTCTCACGTCTTAAAGCGTCTATTTTATTTAAACAAGCTTCATAATATATTAAAATTACAGGCAGTCTCATTTTAGTGGAATTGACCTTTCCTTGCCTATGCGCTCCCAACCTTTCTTTTAAATCATTTGTGAACCCAATATAAAATTTTCTATCCTTCAAGCTGAAAAGTACATAAGTAAAATACATAGAGTTTGTTTTTATTATTTTTATTTTTATATTAAAATAAAATAAGGTTTATGGCAAGGCGCAAAAAAGAAATATATTTAATTTTGCAGAATATCCGCAGCTTATACAACATCGGCTCAATCTTTCGCTGTGCCGATGCTTTTGGAGTTAAAAAAATTTATCTGTGCGGCTATTCGGGTTTTCCTGTAGAGAAACAACTGGCCAAAATTGCTAAGACAGCTTTGGGCGCGGAAAAAACAATTCCTTGGGAACATTATTGGCAAACAGCTTCTGTGATAAAAAAATTAAAAAAACAAAAAGTTAAAATTATTGCCTTAGAATTAACAAAGAAAGCCACGCCAATTTTTAAATTTAAACCCCAATTTCCTTTAGTTCTGGTTGTGGGCAATGAGGTAATAGGTATTTCAAAAAACATTTTAAAATTAGCTGACCAAACTATTTATATTCCTATGTATGGCCAAAAAGAATCTCTAAATGTGGCCATTGCTACTGGAATTTCTCTTTGTAGTCTAAATTTACAAAGAAAATGAAAAACCCCGATAAAGGAGTTTTCGGAGCGGGTGACCGGATTTGAACCGGCGACCTTTTCCTTGGCAAGGAAACGTTCTAGCCACTGAACTACACCCGCAATAAAATTATTTTAGTCTATTTTACAAAAAAAATCAAGAGGCCTAGTTCTATCCGAAAATATAGACTTTTTTTGTTTTTTGAGGTTATAAGCTATAATAAACTATATGACAGCTTTATTTTATGCTATAATTTCCGGACTAATAGTCAGCTTAATCGGCTTAGGGGTTTTTTTACTTTTGCTGTGGCAGGAAAAATTTTCCAAGAAAATCATTTTTTATCTGGTCAGTTTTTCAGCGGGCGCTTTAATTGGTGGCGCTTTTTTCCATTTATTGCCCGAAGCAATTGCCGAACAGGAAAATTCATTGAAAGTTTTTATTTACGTATTAGTGGGGTTTTGTCTTTTTTTCATTCTGGAAAAATTTTTACGCTGGCATCATTGCCATGATAAAAATTGTCAGGATAAGACCCATTTGGGCTATATGAATTTAATCGGCGACGGCATTCATAATTTTATTGATGGAATTATTATTGTTTCAGCTTTTATGGCTAATACAGCTTTGGGTATTGTGACCACGGTTTCTATTATTTCTCATGAAATCCCTCAAGAAATGGGTGATTTTGGCGTTTTACTATACTCGGGAATGAAAAAAACAAAGATAATCGGTTATAATTTTTTAGTCGCGCTGGTAGCAATTTTAGGTGTAATAATCGGCTATTTGTTAATCAGCCGGGTATCTGAGTTGAATAATCTATTATTGCCCGCGGCAGCCGGCGGGTTTATCTATATTGCGACTACAGATTTAATCCCTGAATTACAAAGAGAAATCAATGCCAAAAGCTCTTTTTACAATTTTTTGGTTTTTATACTGGCCTTGGTATTTATGTTTTTAATCAAGATTATTGGCGAGTAGCTTGACTTTTTGCCGTCTGCTATATAACATCAAGACAAAGAAAAATAAGTTTATTTATGAAGTTTAAATTTTTTTTCACGCTTGTCTTGATTTTTTTATTGGTTATAATTTGCGCTCATCAAGCAGCTGCCAAGACAATTTTGACTCAGCCAGAGGATTATTCTTATCAAATACAAGTTAAGATAGTTTTTGATTTTTCAGATATAGGGACAGAAAGTTCGCCCAAGCAATTATTGTTTAATTGGCAAAAAGCCATGGCTAGTACCTGGAACCAGACGCCAACCATTAAATATAATTTTGATTTGCAAATAATGAAAGCCAATGAAGACTGTAATGCTTATCCAGATTTTCATTGCATTAAGGTTATTAATGACGAAAAAAACCAAAGAGGCAATATTGCTGACACTTCTTTTGTTTCAGTTAATTCTAATCAGAATGGCTATGGAGAATGGAGTAAGCAGATGTCTAATTTGAGCGCGGCGCACGAGGTCGGCCATTTGATGGGTCTGAAAGATGAATATCATTATGCTGTGATTAACAGCCAAAAGCAATGGGTTAATGATAATTATAAAAAAAATGGACCGCAAAGCATTATGGCCCAAACGTGGGGAGAAGCCAGTGCTTTGCTAGAGCATTTAAGCCAAATTTTAAAACAGGCCCAACAAACAGATGAAAATTTAATTTTTGATGCACGAATTAACTTGTCCCAGAACCTTGATTATTATTTTGCTGGGACCAATCAAAAAGTGTATCTGGAACGTCCCGAAGTAAGCATGCTTAAAGGGGTGCTGATTAAAGGTCAGACAGATACAGCTGTTTATCTGGTTGATCAGACGGGGAAATTAAGGCACTTGGCTAATGAAACAATTGCAGCCAAATTAGCTGGGCCAGATTGGTCTGGGAAAATAATCTGGTTTAGCGATGCGATAATTTATACCTATCAATTTGGTGAACCGATTCAATAAGCTTGGGTTAATATTTGACAAAGAAAAAATTTTCTGCTAAACTGTTTATATTGTTTTTTAAATTTACCAAGGAGGAATCATGCAAGAAGCAGGGTTGAGTGAAGATGTTTTGATTATTGTTTTGAAAGAGATTGAGCAAGAAATTCGTCATGATGGTATATGCCCCAAAGAAAAAGCACAGCTTTTTCATCAGCTTGGAGCTATCCACGGTCTGATGGGCGACTATCCCCAGCAAAAATTTGCCTGGGAGGAGGCAAAAAGGCTAGATCCAAACAATCAAATGATTAAATCTAGTTTAAAAAGCTTAGAATAAGGCTTTTTTTGTTTTTAAAAACCCGTTAAACGCGGGTTTTTTTCTTATTTTAGCCCAAAGGGGCCCTTTCAGGGCCAAAATTTGTAGGTTTAGAATTAAAGTGTTGGGCGTAAACTTGACAAAGGTTTACATTTGTGTTAATATAATGGATTGTTCAAAGATTTAATTTATTCTTCCTTTTTCACAATTTAACTACAAGGAGGTAAGCATGATTGAACGGGATGAGATTACGGCATATGAAAGAGCGACAATTTTAAAAATAATTGAAAGCATCAATGCAGAGATTGGTGCTAACGGAAAAAGTCAAAAAGATATTTCTAGGCTATTGGCAAAAAAGGGACATTTCCATGTCCGAATAGGCGAGAAATTTCAGGGCAAGCAGGCATTTAAGGATGTACTCGAGCTTGACTCGGAAAATTCCTGGGCCAAAAACAGCCTGCGGAAATTAAATAGTTAAATCTTAAATAACAATAAATCAGATCCGTCAATTGGCGGATCTTTTAAATTACAAAAAAGCGGCCCGATGCTCCGAAGCTCCAAAGGAGCAAAGAAGTACGGTCCGCCTTTTAATTTTTAGAGTTTAAATGGCGGCAATAAGCTGAATTAGAGCATTTTCATTTGAACCCTCAACAAATTTATCGGGGAAAATGCTTACTTTCAGAATGGCCTCAAATAATTCCTGAAAAATGGCAATATCTGCACTGTCTTTCTGGCAGTCCAGAGAAAAGATGGTTTTATTGCCATTTCTTTTAAGCTCGTCAATAATGGAAAGTTCGTACCAGTAAAAATGTTTTTGCGGGTCAAATTCTTCCCTGTCTGCTTTCCAGTATCCAGTCTTATAGACCCGATTGATTTGGATGGTTATCAGTTTGTCGGGAATAATTGTTCTTAAGCACATTCTGTAAAATGCTTGTCCGCTCTGTCTTTGGCCATTGAATTTACTTGAACGGCAATTTGAATGCGTGTAGCCGTGCCAATGGTATTTGTTTGCCCGTTGTTTTAAACGTTCAATCAGTTTTTTAGCTGATTCATTCATGCTTCCCTCCTCTGTAAGATTTTAATAAAAATTAGCAGGAAAAATAAATTTTGTCAACCTAGTCTTCGTTAAAGCTGGGTTAAGAAAGAAAGCGGTCCGATAATTTTCGAACCGCTTTTAATTTTTTGAGCGTGGTTTTTATAGTAATCGAATGCTCTGTTCCTTGTGCCTTTCCTCGTAAAGGCGTGCTAGCTTTTTTGCCGTTGGATTCTTTTTGTGTGTCATACTTGTTTTTGATACAAGTTGAACGGCGGTTTGATTCTTGAGACCACGTTTCCGAATCTTCATTTTTTCCTCCTTTAAGATAAGATATATTTTACCCTTCCATTTGAGGGTGATTTTTTCCCATTTTTACAACTCTAGATTTATTTTTATGATAGCCTAAAAAATAATTTGTGGCAAGAAAAAAGCGGACTGATAAAGTCGGTCCGCCTTGAATTTTTTAAAAATGTTTTTTTATGGTCCGCCGATTGCGTCAGCTTCGTTTTGGGCTTCGGCTCGCTCTCTAGCCGCTTGGTGCTGGCGAAATATATCTTCAACGCTTCTTTCTTGATAAACTTCGCCGCCATATCCTTCAGCGTAGCGCCATTCAGTATAAAGTACGAAGTATCCGGTATCTGGGTGAAATTCTGCGACCAGAGAAAATATTTTGGTCGGGTCATTTTTTACATAGAACCGGAGTTGCTCTTCACCATGCGCCCAGGGAAGTTTGGAAAAATCCTGTGATTCACCCATAATTACCCTTGATTGGCCGACATTATGAGGTACTGGCATTTTTTCCTCCTTTAAAATAAGAGATATTTTTTACCCTTTCGTCGCAGGGTAAGGGGCTTTTTTTTGTCGCGCTTTTTCAGGGCGATCTGTTCAAGAATGGCTGCTGGATTAGTTTTTTCCAAGAAGCGATCAGCGCTGCCTTGGGTCAGGCCGTTGTATAGCACTAGGCACTTACGCTGCCATTTTTCTCGGGAAGCTATAAAGAATTTTCCCATGTCGCGGGGCGCAGGGATAAGCTTAAAAAGCTCAACAAAGATGCCGCAGATTTCAATGCGCGATACTTTTTCAGCTGTTGCCATTTTTACCTCCTTGTTTTTTGTTTGCTGTCTTTCTAATATCTTCCATAGCCATTTTCACATGCTTTTCAGCTATGATTTCCTTGAGAAATTTTCGAGCCCGATGGGCCAAAATTGCCCTGATTGCTCCGCCGGAAATAATGCCATTTGGGTCGGCAAAGCTCTTGGCTTTGTTTAAGATTTCCTGTTTTTTACTTTCGGGAATTTTTGGATGATCCTTGAGATATTCTTTAATATTCCTGATAGAAATCATTTTTCCTCCTTTCTTGGTTTTAGGATCAACTTGGTTCTGTGGCGCCAAAAATTACAGTTGATATTATGAATAAGGCAGCTGCAACTTGGGCCAGTAATACCCAGTTTAACTGGTAATTAAAGATGCCGTGGAAAATATAGCCCCATAATAATATGTGGAAGGTAAGGACAGAGGCCAAGAAGAACAATCCGCTGATAATTAAGCCTGCAAATTCTTTTAACATCAAAGAACCTCCTTTGTAGATTTGTTTTTAAATTAGCAAGAGGAATTGTTTTTGTCAATGAAAAAAGCGGTCAGACGTATGTCTGACCGCTTTGGGAAATCTCCCTAGGATACATTTTCATCACTTTTCGCGCTATATACCCGTCCTTTGCCGCGGCAAGTTTTACAGTGCACCTTTTTATCTTTGTTATCGAGAATTGATCCCGAGCCCATGCATTTAGGGCATTGTGCGAGATACTTTGTACCGGAAGAGGTTTTGCGCGGATGTAAGCTTTTTGTGCCAGAATTATGTTCTCCAGAACCATTGCATAGATTGCACGCGACGGTTTCAGATGCCTGATAGTCATCTAATTTATTTTCAAAACATCCTTGACCTCCACAATCTGGACAAGGCCACCAATAGATAAAAATCGACGCCTCGCCTTCTTTTAACTCTTTTATTTCATTGATTTTCTCAGTGTAAAAATTCCAGAATCCGATCAAGATCAGGATTAGGCCAAAAACTATCATTACTATGAGCGAGACCACAGGGATTGATTTTGATTCTGGATCATGCAGAAAGATATAGAAAAATAGGAGTACGAAGAACTTGAAAAACAAAAAGCTCAGATAAATAGCTGTTAAAAGTAAAGCAGAAAAGAAAGCCAATAGAAATAATCCTTTTATGGCTTTGACTGGGTAGGTGATAACGAAATCAACTGGGGTTTTAAATAAAGTATCTATTTTTTTTCCTAATATTTTCATGGTTATTTACCTCCTTGTATTTTGAAAGAGCATTTTACTGCCTAATCTAGGCAATATAAGTATACATCTTTAAGAGATTTTGTCAATAAAAAAATGCCGCCCTTTAGTTCGACTTTGCTTACTATAAATTGTTGCCGTGTATTGAGCTTGCCGAAAGATTAGGGTGACATTTTTTGTTTTTATTTTGCCTCTTTAGGCGTATTGACTGCCTTTAACCAGCCGCCAAGCATCTGGCCGACTGAATTTAAAGCTCCATGGATTTCATTGTATTTTGCCTCGCTAAGATTTTTTAGATCTTTAGCCATGTCAGCAAAAACTTTTAATGTATCCAGTTTTCTTAATGCTTGAATCAAAGTTTGTTTTTTCTGGTCCCTGCCTTGCCTGGTGGCAATGACAATGAGTTCCAGGATTTCTAAAATGGTAATTTCTGAACTTTTTCTTAAAGTGTTTTCTTCATTTTTAGAAATTTCGCTTGCCTCTTTGTAAAGCTCATAAGTTTTGTCTAAGATGGGGAATTTTTCAGAAAAATTCTCCAAAATGTCTTTTGCTTTTTGCATAGGTTTAAATTTAATTTTTAATTTTTGTTTTGGCTCGACCTTTAATTTATTTAACTATGAATGCTAGAAGTTTGTGAAAAGTGCCCTTTGTCATTCTGAGTGAAACGAAGAATCTGTGAAGTAATAGATCCTTCGACAGGCTCAGGATGACAATTCCCGACAAAGGGCACTTTTTATAGTCAGCATAGGCTAATTTTTACTTTTTTCTGTTCTGAATTTAAGGTAAAATAGGGAAAGTCCAATCGCCAAGAAAACCGCAGTCGCAATTAAATACTTCAAAATACTTTGGCCTGTTTTATTCGCCGGCATATTTGTTTCTTCCGCTGGAGTAGTGATTTCCTTTTTTCGAATATCCTCATTGGAGCGCGGTAGGATTTGATATTGTTCATTATTTTGGCTGACGATTCCCGCGACATTTAATTGGTCGCCTTCTAGATACTGAGTCTTATTAATCTTTGTATTTTGTTTGATATAAACTAAACCTTCGCCGGTTTCATCTTGAAGATAAAAATTTGAGCCATTTTTTTCAAGCAGTTGCCCGCTAATTTTTACCAAATAACCCTCCAGATCCTCGCCAATTTCAGATATTTTAATTTCTTTGGTTTCGGGCGGGGATTGGGATTCAATTACTTTTAGGTCAGATTGGCTGGCAAGTTTAATTCTGGTTTCGCCTTGCGCTTCTGTCAGCGTGCCGTTAATCTCAACCAGATCGCCGATTTTTAAAGCCGGCCAGCTGGCCTTGTACATATAAAGTTGCATGCCGGAACCAGCAACATACATTGTGGTTTTGCCAAAAGTATTAGGCAGGACCGAAACCACGCCTTTGGTTTTAACTTTTGTGTCCTTAGCCAGTTTTCTAATATCTTTTAATTCAGCAGTAATTATTTTTTGGCTTTTAGAAGTTTTTGCTTTGGCAGTGGAAGATTTTTTAGTTACTGTTTTAACAATAGTGGTTTTAGCTTTTGGGGCTGCTGCCACCGTTTTTTCATTGGGATTGGCAATTTTTATTTTCTGGCTTTCTTTAATTTCCAATTGGCCATCGCTGACAATTAAAACAATTTCTAAGCTGCCCTTTTGTTTAAATTGGTAATTTAAAATCGGACCAGAAAATGACTGGTTTTCCACTTGCCAGGTAAAATTTAAATTATCGTCTTCCAGATCATAAGAATCAGAAGCATCGCAGGTAATGGTTTCATTGACCAGAGTTTCTTTAGGACAGACAATATCAATTATGGGTTCATGATTAAGCTTGGTAATTATATTTTTCTGATTTTTAGTCGGCGTGGTTGTCCAAAACCACTCACCATCCACATTTAGGGCATAAGCAATATTTTCTGGCACATTTTCATCTTCTTTATAGCTGATTGTCTGGATGGTTTTATCTTCAGGTGAAATTAATTTGATTGTTTCTTTATCATTATTTAATGCCAGGCCGCTTATACTTCTTTCAATGAGAAAAAATTCGCCTGGCTTAATGATTGTGACTGAAAGTTTTTTAGTAGAAATTTTAAAAACCTTTTTACTGTTATCTTTGATTTGCCAGCCAGCCAAATCAATTTCTGTTGTACCAATGTTTTCTAATTCTAGCCATTCACCTTCAGTATCAGCGCCAGGCGGATTAGGGTAAATTTCAGAAATGAGTATTTGAATAGCAGTTTTTATTTTTTCCGACTCTTCTTTCTCTTCCTCCTTCTTTATTTTTTCTTTTTCCTCTTCTAATAAAGTAATTAAATTTGGTTCGCCTTTGGTGGGAGTTTGGGTAATCACAAAATCACTCCTATTATTAAAAGTTTCAGCGCCGTCAAAAATTCTGGCCACGGAAAACGGATCTTTGGCGACTGGCGCGTTTTCTTCAATAAAGCCGCTGTCCCAGTTGCCATAATAAACTGCGTCAATAATATTATTATTTTTATCTTTTAAAATAATGGCATCCCCAGAATTATTTAATTTGCCTTTGGGTTTAGCAATTACCAAGAAACGATTATCAAAATTAGAGCCGATTTGGCCGCTTAAATTTGTTTCAGTGCCAGCGCCATCTAGAATTTTCCAGCCAGTTAAATCAATGTCAAAAACATTTTTATTATAAAGTTCAAGCCACTCTTCCTCGCCATCAGTTGGGTCAGAAACAAATTCATTAATAACCAAGGTCCCGGAAGAAATTATTTTTTGTTTAGCTTGGGGAACTAGCGAAGGCGGGGGATTATCTGGCGGAGGGTTGTCAGCCGGCGGATTATCGGGTGGAGGTGGATTATCTGGCGGTGGATTGTCAATCGGTGGATTATCCGGCGGAGTATTATCAGTTGGTGGCGGGTCAGTCGGTGTCTGATCTGGAAATTCATTTACCCGGCCAGCTGAATTACTAGTCGCATGAACTTGCCAGTTGGTTGTTGAATAATCATTTAAGTTTAAATCAAGGCGCTGCAAGGAAGTGTCTGGGCAAGGCAGATAAATAAATGATTCAATAATATCTCCGTTCGCATTTTTTAAAGCAATTTCTTCGCCATCTTCGCGCAAGCTTGACCATGAACTATCAATAATCGTGCCGTTAAAGTCAGAATATTTTTGTTTAAATAAATCGGCTTTATTGGCAATAATGGCAAATTCTTCAGAGTCAATAATTAAATCATTTTGGCCAGCGCTTAAGCGATGGTTGGTTTGGTCTTCATAAAATTTCCAGTTGGTTAAATCAACTGGTTCTGTTCCTTTATTATAAATTTCTATCCATTCGTAGTCGCTGGTTTCGTAAGCGCCGATTTCAGAAATGACAAGATCAGAATCAACAGCATAAGCGTAAATAGGAAAATTAAAAAATCCCAACGCAAATAAAGTCAGGATGGCGAGAGTTTTTGTTTTTGTTTTCATATTTTTAATATCCGCCTTTGGCTCGCTTGCCCCGGCCGAAGCAGGCGAGCCCAGCGGAATATTATTTTTTAATTTTAATTCTATTTAATTAAAGCATAGCAAGGATGTTTTTTAGGTCAAGATGAATTTGAAGACAATTTTTGTAAAGCAGAGTTAGATGATTTATGCACAGGGAAATAAAAAATCAGTATTATGCGAAAAATTAATGTATTTACGTAGGGGCAGGTCGCGACCTGCCCCTACAGGTCAATAATACTGATTTTTTGTCAGAAATTTTTAACAGCTTATTTTTATTCTTGGGGAAAACTTTAAATCATAAAGCGAGAATTGACAGAAAATTTAATTTTTGGTAAGTTGATAAATAATCCAATGAAGGCGGATGAAAATGGAAGTATTCTTGAGTGAATGAGAACGAGCATGTCCGCTAAAAATAGGGAGATGAAAGCAAATGTGTTCTTAAGTGAACGAAAGATTTTGTGTCTCCCCCTTCTTCTGTGGGTTTTGCGCTTTGCAGAATTTAGAGAAGAGGGAATTTAAATGGCGGATGAAAATTAAAATGTTCTTAAGTGAACGAGGGGTCGCCTGTCCGCCAAAAAGGGGAGACGATTAGGGACTTGTTCTTAGGTGAATGAATAGCTGGTTGTCTCCCCCTTCTTCTGTGGCTTTTGGAAACAGAATCCAGAGAAGAGGGAATTAAAACGGCGGACGAATGCTCAAGTGTTCTTAAGTGAACGAAAGCATACTTGTCCGCCAAAAATTGGGAGATGACCGCCAAACTATTCCTAAGTGAATGATCCTTTCTTTATCCCCCCCTGATCACGCTACTAAAAGTGGCGTGATTTTTTTGGGTTAATCAATTGACAGAGGTAATTTTTTCTGTTAAGGTAAAAAATAATTCAATTAAGGCGGATGACTGATGAAGTATTCTTAAGTGAATGATCCGAAGGATGTCCGCCAAAAACGGGGAGATGACAGGATAAATATTCTTAAGTGAACGAGTTAGGCCTTGTCTCCCCCTTCTTCTCTGGGTTTTGTAAAATTTATTCCTGACTTTAGCTCGCATTGGCCCGCTTCGCCGAGGCGAGCGAAGCCATGTCAGCCCACTAAAGTGGGGTATAATTTTATAGCTAGAGAAGAGGGACATAAAATGGCGGACGAGAGCATTAATATTCTTAAGTGAATTATCTTCCAATTGTCCGCCAAAAATGGGGAGACGACTGCAAAAATATTCCTAGGCGAATGATCCTTTCTTTGTCTCCCTTAATCACGCTACTAAAAGTGGCGTGATTTTTTTTGGAGTAAATCCATCGACCACGTCGTTCGCGAACGACGTGGTTGACAAAGGAAAATTTTTCTGTTAAGGTGAAAAATAATTAAATTAAGGCGGATGATCAATATATTGTTCATAAATGAATGACCGTCGTAGTATCCGCCAAAAATGGGGAGACGATCGTGGGCTTGTCCTTAAGTGAATGAGAAAGCCGATGTCTCCCCCTTCTTCTGTGGTTTTTATAAGCCATTGGCCATAAAGCCAAAAAGCCATTGGCTAATTGTAAATATCAGAGAAGAGGGAATTAAAATGGCGGACGATTATTTGCTTATTCTTAAGTGAATGGGAAAATAAGTGTCCGCCAAATAAAGGGAGACGGAAGAGGACGTATTCTTAAGTGAATTATGCCGTGGCTGTCTCCTCAATCACGCTACAAAAGTGGCGTGATTTTTTTTATACTGTGCCTTGACAAACTATAAATTTATTGCTAAGGTAAAGGATTCTTAATAAGGAGAGACGATGCCTGAAATGTTCTTAGGTGAATAATCCAAGGAATGTCTCTCCCTTCTTTTAAAAACATATATAAAGTTATTGTTATTGTCATTGTTATGTGTTATTAAAAGAGGGCAAATGTTCTTTACAAAGAATGAAAAATTGCCCTTGGACAACATGGTTGTCCTCAAATCCAAAGGCTAGAGAGCCACAAGGAGGCAGTATGCCCGTGTCAGGACGAATCATTGGCATCCGCCACCGGATTAAAAAGTCCGCTGAAGGCGAAGCCAGGCCCACGCAAATCGCTGTCTTGGAAAATGGGAAATTTGAATTTATTGATCTCCCTGACGAGACTGCGGAACTTGACTGGGTCAAGGGTGAATTTCCGGTTGAATACCGTAAAGCAGCCAAAGATGAGGATCTGACTCTTTTCAAAGAGCATCAGATCAAATGGCGTAAGGTCAGAAAGAGCGAAAACATCGCTGACATTCCCGAGCACATGCGCAAGATGGAAGAAAAGATCTGGTTGGTCGCTGACAAAGTACCGGTCAAATTCGACGGACTTCAAGCCGGTGATACAGTAGTCATGGTGCTGGGTGGCAGTGGTGATTATTTTGCCTATGCCATTTCCCGGCAGTCAGAAGAAGTCGACGCCAAAATTTTGCGCGTTCCGCCTTTTGACCTCAAACAGTTTCGGGGAGAGGACAAGACAAACGATACCCAGAAATTAGTTGAGCTCTGGCAGCAGAGCCCCCATTTATTCCGCGAGGTTGAGCCGCGCGACCGCGACAATATTGCCTTACGGGGCTATTTCTACAGGTTTGAAGATGCCATGAAAGCCCGTATTGCCTGTGAACAGCGCTTGCGTCAGCAGGTAATTGGCGAGACCTTTTGCCGGGCAGACGGGCTTTTCCCTCAGGGTTCAATTGAAAAGGCCTTTGAGGAGCTCAAGGCCAGCGATAAGATTTTCGAGGGCCAGGAAGCTGAAGAAAAAAAGCGGGAAAAAGCCATGTTAAAGCATTTGCAAACCATGGACGTATACACTCAGCTTTTGGAGCCGATTGAAGGTGTTGGTCCGCGCATTGCTGCCCGGCTTTTAGTGGCCATCGGCGACATCAAGCGCTTTGCTGACTCTAACCGCAATGACGGGGGAGTTACTAGAGGCTCGGCCAAGCTCGTTTCCTACTTTGGTGTCGATCCCAGAGACGGTAAGTTTCGGCGGCGCCGCAGCGGTGAGCTGGCCAACTGGCATAACGCTGGCAGGCAAGCCCTGTTTTTGCTGGCAGATCAATTTAATCGCCGGCCAAAGACGCACTGGGGCATGGTTTTGCTGGCTGAAAAAGCAGACCAGCGGGAACGCCATCCTCACACAATCTGTAAGACATGTACAGAGCAAACCGGCCAGGTTGTCAAATGGGAGGATTGCCAGAAAAAGGGCCACAAGCGGGCCTACAACGACGGGCACATCCTGCGCACTGCCCAGTGGCAGACAGTCACCAAGTTCTTGCGCTGGCTCTGGGGCGCCTGGACCAAGCTGGAAGACCAGCGTTTGGCTGTAAAAAAAGCAGCCTAATAAAAATCAGCGCTCCGACGCACGTCGGAGCGCTTTCAAACAATGGCGGATGAATTTTGCCATGTTCTTAAGTGAACGAGTATATGTTTGTCCGCCAAAAATGGCCCCGAAGGGGCCCCTTTGGGGGAGATGATAGATCAACTATTCTTAAGTGAATGACTTATATCGTGTCTCCCCCTTCTTCTGTGGGTTTTGTGAAACAGAATTCAAAGAAGAGGGGAATTGTGAAAATTTAAAATCCATCCCTCGCTCGAACACTTTCTTGTCCGCCGTAGCAATGCGAAGGTGGAAGTGTTCGTGGTAATAAGCGACACTAAAGTGTCGCTACGAGGAGGAGGAAAAGATTTAAAATGGCGGACGATCGATTTCGTGTTCTTAAGTGAATGAAGAAAGTGGTGTCCGCCAAAAACGGGGAGATGAGAAGCAAGCTGTTCTTAAATGAACGAAAGTGGTTTTGTCTCCCCCTCTTCTGTGGTTTTTATTTTATAAGCCATTGGCCATAAAGCTAAAAAGCCATTAGCTATTGGTAAAAATTAGAGAAGAGGGAATTTAAAATGGCGGACGAGAGGACATGTATTCTTAAGTGAATAATAGGGAATATGTCCGCTAAAAATGGGGAGATGTGGAGTCTTTTGTTCTTAAGTGAACGAAGGGAGAGGTGTCTCCTCAAATCAAAAAGCCCTGAACTATTGTTCGGGGCTTTTAAATTGGAAATAGTTTTACAAAAGAGCTTCTTTAGCAGCTTTGGCAACGCGGAATTTAACCACGGTTTTAGCTGGAATCTTGATGGAAGCGCCAGTGGCTGGGTTTCGGCCCATTCTTTCTTTTCTGTGCGCTTTTACTAATTTGCCAATGCCTGGCACTACGAAGACGCCGTTCTTTTTCACTTCTTTGAGCGCCAGCTCAGTCAGTGATTCTACTACCAGGCCAACTTCTTTTTTGCTCAATTTGGTTGCTTCTGCCAAAGCAGCAAGCATTTGAGATTTACTCATTTTTGCCATAACGTTTGCTTATTTAATTATTAATAAATTATCTTTATAGCTTATATTATACACTAGATGTCAAGAAAAGTGAATATTTACAGGGATTTTTTACAAACTGGCAATTTTTAAGAGTTGGTTGCCAGGATTGACAGGCAGTAAATTTTTTGCTAAAATGAGGTATAATATTAAAGTAGGGATTAGATTACCCATTCAAATAATTCTTTAATTAAGTAACTAATTAACCTATGGAAAAAGATCAGAAATTTTTGGAAGATTTGCTGGATATGCTAGTCGGAAATCCCAAGAAGGTAAAGGTGAAAAGAACAGTTAATGAACGCGGCGTTTTATTGACGATTGATGTGGATCCGGCTGATTTGGGGACTTTGATTGGCAAACAGGGCAGGAATATTGATGCGATCAGGCAGCTTGTTCGGATAATCGGCATGAAAGAAAAGGCCTTTGTGAGCGTGAAGCTCAACCAGCCAGACAGACCAGAAAAATAAATTTACCACTAAGTGGTCCCTTTGGGACAATTTATATTTTTAAATAAAAAATAACCCGGCTTTTTAGCTTTTTGGGTTATTTTTGTCTAGCCTGGCCTTGGCCAAGACAGGCTTCGGCTCGAATTAAATAAAAGTTTAAATTTTTATAGATAAACATAAGCCGAGACGAGTTTTAAATTTCCACCACTTGCTCGTATTTTGGCACTTCTGCTTCCAGCCCTAATTTTTCAGTAATTATTTTTGTCAGTACTTCAGCCGGTTTCTTTTCGCCTTGGACTACAAATATTTTTTTTACGGGCTTGCTGATTTTTTTAATAAAGTTTAAAAGCTGTTTTTGGTCAGCATGGGCAGAATAACTGCCAATGGCTTTGACTTGAGCTTTATTTTTTATCATTTGGCCTAAAATATTAACTACTGGCGTGCCTTCTAGGATTTTGCGGCCCAAAGTGCCTTCAACCTGAAAGCCAATCACTAAAAAGCAGTTATTGAGATTGGGCAAATATTCTTTTTCATGAAATAAGATGCGACCGCCTGTTGACATACCCGAGCCGGCAATGATTATTTTTGGGGGCGGTACTTTTATAATATTTTTTGATTCTTGTTTAGTATTGGTAAATTTTAATCCTGGGAAATTAAAAATATCATCGCCAGAATTTAAAATATATCTGGTTTTTTGATTAAAATATTTTTCATGCTTTTTATAGACCCCGGTAATTTTGATGGCCAAAGGACTATCAATAAAAATCGGCAGATAGGAAATCTTATGGTGCTCTACCAAATCATTTAATTCATAAAGCAATTCTTGGGTTCTTTCCAGAGCAAAGGAAGGGATCATTAATACTCCTTGGCGTTTAATAATATCCTTAATAATATTTTGCAGAGTATTCTTCCTTTCCTTTTTAGATTCATGCAGTCGGTCGCCATAAGCAGATTCAATGATTAAATAATCGGCTTGATCAACATATTCAGTCGGGTTTAAAAGCGGGGTAGGAGGATTTCCCAAATCACCGGTAAAAACTATTTTCGTTTGTTTATTTTTTTCTTTAAGAAGCCAAAGCTCGATAATACTGGAGCCCAAAATATGGCCAGCATCTTTAAGCCGAAATCGTATATTGGAGGACAATTTTACTTCTTGGTCATAATCATAGACCCTAATCAAGCCCAGTGTTTTAGTTAAATCTTCTTGGCTATACAATGGTTCTTGTTTTTTATCTTTAGCTTCATCTTCGAGTAAGTGGACAGCATCTTCTAGGGCCACAGCCATTAAATCGCGAGTCGGCGGTGTGCAGATAATTTGGCCAGAAAAACCATCCTTAACCATTTTGGCTAAGCGGCCGCAATGATCCAGATGCGAATGAGTAATAAAAACATAATTGATTGTTTTGGGATCATAAGGAAAGGGCAGGTAATTTAATTCTGCTAATTCGGGCGGGCCCTGAAAAAGGCCGCAATCAACAATAATCTTGGTTTTACCAGTTTCAATTAAGTAATTGGCGCCAGTTACAACTTTGGCGCCGCCGTAGAAATGTAACTTCATATTTTTCCTGTTTAATTTGGTGAACAATTTTTTGAGGCTGACTATATAAATTGTTTTTAAATCCTAAGTACGAAATCCTAAATCCGAAACAAATTCTAATGCTCAAAATAATAAATTCAAAACTTTGTTTTGAACATTTGAGACTTTGAATTTTTGGTTTGTTTAGGAATTAGATATTAGAATTTCGAATTTACTTAATTATATCACGATTTATTTTAATTCAGTAAAAATTGTAGAAATTTAAAAGCCGGGATGGCTTTTATGTTTTTGCCTATCCCGGCTCTGCAGTCATTAGCTGATGGCTTTTTTAGCTATGCCTGCGCTTCTTCTTTCGCGGTGTTTTTTTCTTCTTTTTTAGCCTTCGCCGTTGATAAAATTCTTACAATCATATGAATTTTCCCTTTCTTACCGGATGAATTGCGGTTAAACCGCGTTTTCAAAAAAGGACAATAGCCGCTTTTTATAAGGCCCTCGTGGGCCTTAAATATTGAATCTGAGTTCCATGCCTCCTCCCTTTTCGGTGACGCTTTTTACACCGACGTCTTCTTCTTGGCCGATTTCCTTTTGGCCTGCGACGTTTTTCTTGCGACTTGTTTTGGACTTGCTCTTGCTCTTTCTTTTTCCATGTTTACCTCCACGGCTTGTGTTTGTTTGGCACAGAGTGCCTTCGTCAAGATTTTGGTCGCCCGCGGCAACCTCTAATTTAAATTTAACAAAGAAAAAAAGATTAGGCAAGGAATTTGTGGATAAATCGCAAGGTTGCTGGCGCGAAAAAACTCCCCGCGTATGGGGAGTTTTTTCGCGCAATAGAGATATATTACTTTTTTACTTTAGCCTTTTTTACTTTTGCTGGCTTTTCTTTCTTTTCCTTGGTTTCTGGCTTAGCCTCTTTTTTTTCTACTTTGGCTTCTTTTTCTTTTGTTTTTGGCGTTTTGATCTCTGGTCCTTCTTTCTCTGTCGGCATCTTTTTCCCTTCTTTTGTGGCTTTTAAGCTTAAGCCCAAGCGATGATCTTTAGGCTCAATAGAAATGATTCTGAATTTTAAAGTATCGCCTGGCTTGGCAATCTGGCTCAAGTCAGCGATTGGTTTATCAGATAGTTCGGAAATATGTGCTAAGCCATGAATGTCAGAATCTAATTCTACGAAAAGGCCAAAAGGATTGGCTTTTAAAACTTTGCCCGAGACAATATCATTAATTTTGTATTTAGCCGCAACATGAGCCCAGGGATCTTCTTTTAATTTTTTCATAGATAAGAAGATTTTAGTGCCTTCAATGTTAATTATTTCTGCTGCAACAACATCGCCAATTTTGACAAAATCGCGCGGGTCATCAATTCTCTGCCAGGCCAGTTCTGAGATGTGCACAAGTCCTTCCATTTTATTGTCAAATTCCACAAAGACGCCAAAATCAGTGACAGCAGTGATCTTGCCTTTAATTTTATCGCCAACTTTATATTTAGAAATAATTTTTTCCTGCGCTTCTTCCCAGGCAGCTTTTTCAGAAACAATCAATTTATCCTCTTTTTCATCAATATCAAGCACCTTAACTTTTAATGACTGATTAACAAATTTTTTCAAAAATTCCAAAATTTTATTTTTATCTCCGCCTTCAACGCGAGGATAATGTTCGGGGATTAATTGAGAAACAGGTAAAAAGCCGGAAATATGGCCGATTTTTACCATTAAGCCGCCTTTATTGGCATCATTGATTTTTACAGAAATGACTTCGCCTTTTTTCATTAAATCCCTCAGGCTATCCCAGGCGCGTTGCTGGCCAGCATAGCGAAAAGAAAGTTCCATTTCCCCAATTTCATTTTCTAATTCAATGACAGTGGCTTCCACAATGTCTCCGATTTTAAGATGGCCGTATTCATCGGATTCATTATAAAGCTCGCGGCTGCGGACTACGCCGGTTTTGATGCCATTGATATCTAAATGGACTTCAGATTTAGAAACGCTGATTACTTTGCCTTTGACAACATCCCCGATTTTGGGCAGCTTAATATATTGCGGATCGGAAATCAGCTTGGAAAATTCTGAATTAGTTTGTTTTGGTTGAGTATCTTTTGCAGACATAATTATAAACTTTATTAAATAAAGAAATCCCCTTAAATTAGGAGAATTTTATTTAAGGTTAACCTGCCAAAAGATTTTTTATGTTCTTTAGACAAGTCCTGGCCAAGGGTGCTTGGCCAGGGGTTGAATTAAATAAATATAATAAGAAACTAAGTAGTTTGATTTTAGCGTAAAGTAAAAATAATGTCAAGAGAAGGTCATTTTAACTGGTTGATTATCCTTTTTAGTTCTTCTTTTTCTTTGGGGATTAAATTTGGGTTAGGCAATTGTTCCTCAATAAATTGGGTAACAGGGAAGACAATATCTGCGGGTAATTTTTGGTCAGCTAAGTTTCTTAATCTTTCAATAACTTGTCCGATTAAATTATGGTCGTTATTTTTTAAGCCAATTTGAAAATCTTGTTTGATTCCATTTAATTTCTCGTCTAGATTATTGAAAATTTCCATTTTTTCAACTGGCTGTAAGCCATGAAATACTTCTAGCTTTTTTTGCTCTTCCTCCTTCTTTTTGGCGCTACTGATAATAATAAAGATCAGTAAAATTATTATGCCAATTATTATTTTCTTTTTATGCTTTTTCCAGAAAGATTTTTTGGCCTCGGTTTGGGGTATTAAGCTGGACGTTGGTTCTGTTACTTTTGGCTGAGACAAATCAGACATTAATCCTTCTGAAATTGGAGCAATCATCGGGATATTGGCTTCATCTTTTGCTAAATTAGCATGAGCCTCGGCCTGCTGCTGTCTTTTTAACCTCGCTCGGATTAAATTGGTCTGTTCTGTCATCACTTTATAAACTTTGATTTCTTCTGGAATGCCTTTTAATTTGCGGTAGCCGACTTCAGCAGTCGGGATTTCATTTTTGTTCATGGTTAAATAAATCGCTTCGGTAAAATAGACTTCATTTGGTTCAGCAATGGCTTCAATTCGCGAGGCAATATTAACTGGTTCGCCAAAAACATCGCCATCTTTAAGATTGACTTCGCCAGAATTTAAAGCAATTCTCACTTCCATTTGGTCGCTGGATGCTGCCCTGGCATTATGGTTTAAAATATTTTCCTGAATTTTCATGCCGCATAAGACTGCATCTGTCGGGCTTTCAAAAGTGACTAAAAAAGCATCGCCAATAGTCTTGACTATGGTGCCGTCATATTGCTTGATTGCCGGCTTGATTAGCTCGTCTTGCAATTCTAAAAGATGGTGCAATTGTTGGCGCGATTGAGTGGAAGCCCTAGTGGTAAAGCCTTTCATATCCGTGAACATGATAGAGAGGTGTTTGGTTGAAAGCATATTTTTATTAGTAAATTTTGTTAGCTGTGTTATTAATATACTTTAATTTATAGAAAATTAAAAGAGGCAATAACCCCTTTTATTTTTTTTAACTTTGTGATAAAATTAAGACAAAATTAAGCCATAAGCTTAATTCTTAATTTAAGTTTTTCTTAAAAAATAGATATTATGACTATTTTTTGGCTAGGTCAATCCGCCTTTAAAATTGTTGATAAAGAGGTTACTATTGCGATTGACCCTTATGATAAAATTGGCTTAAAAATGCCTAAATTTCAAGCAGAAATCGCTTTGATTACTCATGATCACGATGATCACAATAATTTAGAGGCGATCAAAGGCGAACCATTTATTATTAATAATCCGGGAGAATATGAAGTAAAAAATGTTTTTATTTATGGCATTCCTGGTTTTCATGATAATAAAGAAGGATCAGAAAGAGGCAAGATTACCATGTATTTAATTGAAATGGAAAGTATTAAAATTGCCCATTTAGGCGACCTTGGACAGCAGAGCTTAACAGCTGAACAATTGGAATTATTAGAAGGAGTTGATATTTTAATTTTGCCGGTGGGCGGTAATTTCACTATCAACGGATCTGAAGCAGTAGAGATTATCAGCCAGATTCAGCCCAGGATTGTTATCCCAATGCATTATAAAATACCTGGTATTGATATGAAATTGGAATCCGTTGATACATTTTTAAAAGAGTTTGGTGTCATTACGCCTGAAAAAATGGAAAAATTAAAAATTACGAAAAAAGATTTGCCTCACGAGGAAACAAAAATTATCATCCTGGAAAAAACTTAATAATTTCATATGAAAAATAAAGAAAAGAAAAAAATAAAGAAAGTTAAAGCTAAAAAGTTAAAGCACAAAAAGTCCCCAAAAAGAAATTTGGGCAAGAAAATTGAGGTTAAAGTTATTAAAGAAGAAAAACCGGAAAATATTTTAGGCAGCGTAATGGTGGCGGAACAAATCAAAAGTCGCTATGAAAATTTGGATTTTTCTGATTTGGGTATAGATGAAAGCATCCCAGATGTTGAAAATAATAATAGTAATGATCAGGTAGAGCCCGTTTTAATACAAGAAAGTATTGAAGAAAATATAGAGCAACCCCAAGAGGAAATAATTGATGAAAGGGACGATGATTATCAGGTTGAAAATATCCCTGAGCCGTTTGGTTATCTGAGTTTAAGACAAAAAAATATTATTATGTATATTGCGGTTGTTTCCATTATGTCAGTTTTAGTAGTTTTTTGGTTTTTTAGTATTAAGCAAAGTTTAAGTCAGGGTTTAAAAAATTATAATTTAATAAATTCTCAGCAGAGTAATTCTTTAAAGCAAGAATTGGGAGAAATTAAGGAAGATTTTAATAACATTACCAACCAAGTGCAAAGTAAAACACAAGATTTAAATAATTTTACTAATAAGGTCAAAGAAGGGGTAGCAGAATATCAAATAAAAAATAATGTTTTGGAGCAGTTGAAAGATAGATTAGAAAACAGTAACACTAATCAAAATATAAACAGTCCTAAATAAAATGAAGGCGGATAAAAAAAATATCAAGAAAAAGCCAGTAGTAAAAGAAGAAAAGGATATTAAAGAGGTAGGGCCGCTCAAACCAGCCGGACAGATTTTAAATTTGGGCAAAATTGAGGAGCGCTCACTAATTGAGGAAATGCAGGATTCATATTTGGATTATGCCATGTCAGTCATTGTGGCCCGCGCATTGCCTGATGTGCGCGATGGTTTAAAACCTGTTCACCGCAGAATTTTGTATGCCATGTGGGACGTTGGCTTGAAATCATCTGCTAAGTTTAGAAAATCAGCGACAGTTGTCGGTGAAGTTTTGGGTAAATATCATCCCCATGGGGATGTCGCTGTTTATGATTCTATGGCTAGAATGGCGCAAGATTTTTCAATGCGTTACCCTTTGGTTTGGGGCCAAGGAAATTTTGGTTCTATGGATGGTGATCGACCCGCCGCCATGCGTTATACCGAGGCCAAATTAAAAGCTATTGCAGATGAAATGCTTTTGGATATTGAAAAAGACACGGTAAATTTTGTGCCAAATTATGATGGCTCACATCAAGAACCATTGGTTTTACCTGCGAAATTGCCTAATTTACTTTTAAATGGCACTATGGGCATTGCAGTGGGCATGGCCACTAATATACCTCCCCATAATTTAGGGGAATTATGTGATGGTATTACTCATTTAATAGATAATCCAAAAGCTACTGTTGAGGATTTAATGAAATACGTAAAAGGCCCTGATTTTCCGACAGGCGGCATTATTTATGATATTAAAGAAATCCAAAGAGCGTACGCGACTGGTAAGGGCGCGATAGTCATGAGAGCCAAGGCTGAAATAGTCGAAGCTAAAGGTAAATTTAAAATTATTGTGACGGAAATTCCTTACCAGGTTAATAAGGCGACTTTAGTAGAAAAGATCGCCACTTTAGTGCAGGAAAAGAAAATAAAAGATATTAAGGATTTGCGGGATGAATCAAATAAAGATGGGGTGCGCATTGTGATTGAACTGAAAAAGGAATCTTATCCAAAGAAAATATTGAATCAGCTTTATAAACTGACCCAGCTACAGGAAACTTTTCATGTTAATACCTTGGCCTTAATTGATGGTTTACAGCCAAGAGTTTTGACTTTAAAGATGATTTTTGAAGAATATATTAAGCATCGGGAAATTGTAATCCGCCGCAGGACAGAATTTGATTTAAATAAAGCTAAGGAACGAGCCCATATTTTAGAAGGTTTGGTCAAAGCGCTGAAAGATATTGACCGGGTGATTGAAACAATTAAAAAATCAAAAGACCGCGAGGAAGCCAAAAAGAATTTAATGAAAAAGTTTAAGTTTACAGAAATTCAGACGATTGCAATTTTGGAAATGAGATTACAACAATTGGCTAATTTAGAAAGGCAGAAATTAATTGATGAATTGAAGGAGAAAAAGAAATTAATTGAAGAATTAGAATCAATTTTAAAATCAAGAACAAAAATTTTAAATATTATAAAAAAGGATTTGCATGATATTAAGGATAAATATGGCGATGAGAGAAGAACAGAGGTTGTAAAATCTCCAGTCGGTGAATTTTCAGTCAAAGATTTAATTCCTAATGAGCCGACAATGGTGATGGTTACTCAGGATGGATACATTAAAAGATTGCCGACGGATACTTTCAAAACCCAATCGCGTGGCGGAAAAGGAGTGATTGGTTTAACAACCAAAGAAGAAGATATTGTGGACCATTTCTTTACCACGACTACTCATTCTGATTTATTATTCTTTACCACCAGCGGCCGTGTTTTCCAGCTCAAAGCTTATGAAGTACCGCAAACTACCAGAACATCCAAAGGTCAGGCCTTAGTTAACTTTTTGCAGTTAGCGCCGCACGAGAAAGTTACTTCAGTTTTGGATTTGGCTGATTTAAGCGGCTATAAATATTTAGTTTTGGTTACGAAAAAAGGTTTGATTAAAAAAGTTGACATTAAGGAGATTACCAAAGTCAGAAAAAGCGGTTTGATTGCGATTAAATTAAAATCCGGCGGTGATATTTTACTCTGGGCCAAGCCTGCAACTGGCGATGATGAAATTATCCTAGTCACTTCCGGAGGAATGTCAGTCAGGTTTAAAGAAAAAGGCATCAGATCAATGGGCCGGGCAGCTGCCGGAGTTAGAGGTATTAGGTTAAAAGGCGATGATGTGGTTGTGCGCATGGATATTAGTGAGAAATTTGTTAAAGATGAAAATTTGGATTTATTAGTGGTTATGGAAAATGGTTTTGGCAAACGAACTGGCATCAAAGAATATCGGCTGCAAGGCCGCGGCGGCACTGGCATTAAGACAGCCAAGATCAATAGCAAAACTGGCAAAATTGTTGGCGCGCGTTTGATTAATAATAAAGATTTGGATCGCGATATGATTATTATTTCAGAAAAAGGCCAGGTCATACGTATGCCCTTGAAGAGTGTCAGCCATTTAGGCCGCGCTACTCAGGGCGTCAGGTTAATGAGGTTTAAAGAGGCGAAAGATAAAGTGGCGAGCATAACTTTAATTTAAAAAGATATATATGACGAAGAAGCGATTCATGAATCGCTTCTTCGTTTTACTTCATTGGATAGTTTATAAATAAAAAATCCCGCGCATTAGTGCGGGATTTTAGGACTTCCTATTTAGTTTAAAAAAAGCGGTGGCAGCCAGCCATGATGTCTCCTTGCGTTGGCCTTTTTCTGACTTTGCCTTTGACTTTCAGCGTGCCAACGTTGAACCCTTCTTTCAAAAGGAAAGAACGAATCCTTTTTAGTTCAGACAAGGGACCGGAAATTGTGGAACAAATTCTATCCTTTCTTTGTCGCCGTTTGATTTGCTCCCAATTTTCAAAACACCCGAGGTGATTGTACATTACACTATTGGTCATTTCACCAGCAGTAAGATTTAATTCTGCCATTTTTTACTCCTTCTCAAATATTTCTGCTTGTTCAAGACAAGTAATCGGTTTCTGGGTTTCTTTGGCAATAGCCCAAAAATATTCCTGGAGTTTTTCTTTTAGATTTTGCAAATCTGATTCCTCACCTTCAATTATGATGATATCTTCATCTTTTTTCCAGTCTATTTGGACATTTGGACGTGCAGCAGCGGGTTCTATTATGATGTCAGGACCATCGGTATCGGTTAAGGCGCTAGCTTTCAAAAAGATTTCTTCCAGAGTATCACGATCTCCTTTTATGACTAATTTTGCCATTTTCTCCTCCTTTAAGTTATTTGAGCTTCGTGCATCCTGTCATAGACAAGTCGGCGATGTCTTTTTTTTCTTGTCCGATAAAAATATGCTTTGAGTTCCTTGTGCAGTTCTCTGACAAATCCTGGCCAACCAGTGATTTTGAACTGGTCGCCGGTTTTTTTGTAATATGCTCTTGGCATATTAGGATCCCACTCTTTCCTCTCAAGTTTCCCAATTTTTCTTATTTCGGCAATTATTTCATCAGGGAAACCTTTGACATTGATAATCAGAATGCTTCTCATTGTTTTTACCTCTTCCTTTAAGTTATTTCGCCGATTGGCAAATTAGCATTGAGCAGTTTTTCTTGGAGCAGTACTAAAGATTTTTTTTCGCCTGTAATTTTTCTGCCGTCTTTTAAATCCGAAAGAATAAAAACATGCCCGTTTTGTTTAGACAATGATATTGCTTCTTTTTCAATGCAGATCCTGGTTATTATAGAACAGGTTTCATATTTATCAAATTGTAAAGTACTCATTTTTCCTCCTTTCTCGTTTAAGAATAACTTAACAAGTAAAATTAGCTTTGTCAATATCTGAAATCCTTGCTAAAAATTGAAATTTGGTATAGGATTAGATATAATGTAAAGTAATTTACTATTTTATTAATTAATGAAAACAGAAACACGGATTTTTGTTCACTGATGACACTGATTATAATCTGTGTAATCCGTGATTATTAATCTGTGTTTCAGATAACCTAATAATCCTATGTCAGTCCCAGCCAAACGTAGAGCAAGAAGCGAAAAAAGGCGCCGCGCAGCCCACTTTGCTTTAAAAAAAGTCAAATACAATTTGTGTCCAAAATGTAAAAAACCAAAATTACCTCACGCAGTTTGTTCATATTGTGGTACTTATAAAAACCGCGAAATTTTAAAGTCAAAACTGGATAGAAAGGAACTTAAAAAGTTAAGTAAGCAAAAAGCTAAAACCGCCGAAAAATCACAATAAAGATATTTAAACCACTAAAATAATTACACGAAAATCACGAAATAAGAGGGGATGTTTAGTGTATTTCGTGATAAAAATTTCGTGTTTAAGCCCTATGTCTAACCGCCACTTATCCCGCACCATTGCCATGCAGACCCTTTACCAATGGGATTTTAATGGTCGAAAAGAGAAAGAACTAGGAGAATTTTTGGATTATAATATGAATGAGTTTGCGCCGGGGTTCAAAGATGAAGAATTTACGAAGCATTTGGTTGAAGGAGTAATAGAACATATAAAAGAAATTGATGAGACAATAAAAAAATATGCCACTGAATGGCCATTGGAACAAATAACAATTGTTGACCGCAATGTTTTGCGCATTGGAATTTTTGAATTAGTTTATGATCCTGACATCCCTTCCAAAGTAGCGATCAATGAAGCGATTGAGGTAGCCAAAACCTTTGGCGGTGAATCATCTGGTAAATTTGTTAATGGCGTTTTGGGCGCAATTTTCAAAGAATTGGCGGACAAAGGTAAAATAAAGGAGTAGCTGGAAAAATATTTTTAGGTTGGTCAAAAATAAGTTAAGCCCACCTTCGCATCCATCCTCCGTAGCAGTAGCCTGCTACTGCGGAGGACGGGTAAAGCTACGGCGGGCAAAAGGAGGCAAAAATGACCGAGGTGAAAAAAGAAGAAGCAAAAAAGAAGCCATCAGCTAAGGAATTTGGCAAAATGGTTGTCAGGGAGGGTGTCAATTTTATCGTAGGCATGTTTTTTGGCCATTTAAGGGCCATGCAAGTCAATGACTTTCTTTTTCGCGAATAATCTTGAGGGAGATTTCTCCCTCATCAACCCAAGGATATTTTAATTAATAATTAATTGATGGAATGACAGACTTTAGTCTGTTACCTACATCGGTAACACACTTAAGTGTGTCGCTCCGTTTCTAACAACATGAAAGACTTATCTAAGCTTGAAAAAAGTTTAGGCGTAAAATTTAAAAATAAAGATCTGCTCAAACAGGCAGTGGTCCATCGCTCATATTTAAATGAACATCCGGAATTTGAATTACCGCATAATGAGCGTTTGGAATTTTTAGGTGATGCTGTTTTGGAACTGGTGGTGACTGAATATCTCTATCGAAATTATCCTAATCCCGAAGGTGAATTAACCAATTGGCGCGCGTCGCTGGTCAATGCCATCATGCTGTCAGCTATTGCGCGCGATTTGGATATTGAAGATTTTCTTTATTTAAGCAAAGGCGAAGCCCAGGATAAAAATTCCAAGGCGCGGCAGTTTATTTTGGCCAACGCCATGGAAGCGATTATTGGGGCGATTTATCTAGACAAGGATTATAATGCTGCTCATAAATTTATTGATGAAAAGATTATTATAAAATTACCTTACATTTTGGAACATAAATTATATCAAGATCCCAAAAGCCGTTTTCAGGAAATTGCTCAAGAAAGAGTTGGAGTTACTCCGACTTATAAAGTTTTGGAAGAATCAGGCCCTGACCATGCCAAGCATTTTGTGGTGGGAGTGTTTTTGAAAAAAGAATTGATAGCCAAAGGCGAGGGCACGAGTAAACAAGAATCCCAGGTTCAGGCAGCAGCCGAAGCATTACATGTTAAAAATTGGGAATAATTTGAAATAAAAAAAGACAAACCGTCATTCAGAGCAAGGCGAAGAATCTATGAATTTAAGGATTCCACACTTCGTTCTGAATGACATGAAGACGGTTTGTCTTTTTTTATTTAATATTAGCAAAAATTGTGGATTTTACTATTGACAAAAATGTAAAAATATGCTATGATTATAATATTGAAAATGGATTATTAGTTGCAGTTGCGACTATGGTCCCCTGCCTATAAAAAGGTAGGAAATTCAAAAAAAGAGGCCAAAAAATGATTGAATATTGGAAAGAGTTAGGTAAGATAGGAAAAATAATTCATGTTTTTGCAGTCATCTTTTTTTTCAGCATGGCAATCCTGATGGGAGTGATTTTGATTGAAGATACCTATTACAGGACTCCGATGGAAATCCAGATCGGATCACAGGGTGAAATCACGGGGATTTATTTCCCTCCTTTCAAAAAGGTTATACTCCCCAAATCATATCCCAACACAGGGCATTTTGTCACTACGGCTGATCGGAATTGGCAGAAAATCTGGTTGGGTTATGTCATTAAAGAACAGGCAAATCCCAACCGGTTTCTTGGTCCGCGTGCTGCTTTTGCCACTCTCCCCGATAGGACAAAAATTCCTTGGGGCAGATACATTCAGGCCCATCCTTTGGTCCTAAACTAATTAAAAAAAATTAGCTAGTACACCCGTCGCATTTGTGGCGGGTATTTTTTTGCTAATTTTTTCTTGCTTTCGGAGGATTTTTAAAAGTAATCTCCGGAGTTTCATTATTAATAACATTCATCGGTATCCCAAGTTCTCTTTCATAAATTTCATCAGTAGCGCCAAAATAAGCATCTTGCCACTTAAAACCGAGCTTTTCCGAGACTCCTTTAACAATTTTTTCATTGGGTCCTTCAATTTCAACTAAAGGTTTTAATCCCGGCCAGGTATCAATGGTTATTTCGCAACCATTAAAATGCCAATATTCTCTTTTGGTTTCCTGATAAGATTTTTTTCGGGCGCCGATGGCTTCTAAAAATTTACAACCTTTATTAAAATCATCAATCACTAGTTCAATTTCTTTTTGGTTAGTAATTTTTTTACCTGAAACAATTTTCAAGCTTAAAGTAATTTTATCACCTTCATCTCTGACCCTCATCCAGCCATTTTTGATTTCTTGGGGCGGATGAAAAACTACCCGTTTCATTAAAAATTCAGGTTTAATTAATTTTGCGCCTAGATCTTTCAACTTTTTGCGCATTTGGTCTTTATTGATTTGAGTAAAAGTGGCTTCGTATTCAATGTGCATAGGTTGGAAATAAGTAATTAGAAATAAGAAATAAGGAATTGGAAAATTTTTAGGCCAATAGGTCTTTGCCATAAAGCCATTAGTACTTAAAAAATATTTTTAAAATTAAATTCTTCTAGCTAATGCCTATCGCCTAATAGCTAATGGCTTTTTAAATTAAGTTACTTCTAAATTTTCTCGTGTTTTAAGTAAGAATTATTTTCATCAAAGAAAAAACGATATTTAATTTCCTGTCCAGCCAAGGCCTCTGGCAGCCAGTAAATATCATCTGGCCACATTTGGTCATAGGGAATTTTTGCTATTTCCCACCACTGGGGCAAGCTTTCTTCGGATTCTTTTAATTCACCCTCAAATTCTTTAGCTAAAAAAATATGGCAACACTGGTTATTCTCTGGTTTATGCGGCCAGATAAATTCTATAAAGCCAAGATTTAGGGGGTTGATTGGGCGGTAACCGGTTTCTTCCATAACTTCGCGGATGGCTGCTTGTTCTAAAGATTCTCCATCCTTAACTTTGCCGCCAGGACCATTCCAATGTCCCTGGCCAAATCCCTTTTTCTTCATAATCAAAAGGACCTGATTTTTATCATTAATCAAGTAGCAGAGATTTGTTATGTAATTAAAAGTGTAATCCATAATTATATTTTCGCACAAAAATTCATCAAACGCAAAAGCCCCTCTGTCATTCCGAACATATGTGAGGAATCTATTACATCGGCGTAATAGATCCTTTGCTTCACTCAGGATGACAGAGGGGCTTGGTCGGTTTTTTTCAATGGGAATGGGCTTTAATAATTTTTATAACCCTATTTTCCCTCTGATTTTAGACATTTTTTTCTGATCTGCTAGCTCCATAACTTTAGTTCTCCACTTCCTAAGATCTAGACGAATAGCTTGAATTTCTTTGACTATGGCTTTTAAACCTGATAAGATTTTCTTAGAAGATTTACGCGGCATATTTTATAATATTTTAATAATAATAAGCTCATTTTCAGTATAGCATAATAATTAATTTATTTCATAATATTAATTTAATCTTTAATTATAAAAATATGAAAATGGAAGAATCTGGCCTGGCTAAAATCAAGGCCAAAGCCGAACAATTAAAAGCAGAAAAATTAGAAAAAGAGAGCGAAAAAAAGGAGGCCTATGAAAAAGAAAAGGAAGCCATAAAAGCTGAAGCAGAATTGGTAGAAAAAGAATTGTTATCTGCCCAGGAAGAATTAAAGGCATCACAAGAATATATGGCGACATTAGATCCTGAGACATTAAGCGACCCTGACATAAAAGCCGGTCTTGAGGGAATTCAAGAAAGATACAAACAAGCGCAGCAAAAATTCAATGATTTGGTGCAAAAAGAAGAAGCTCTGGGCGCTAAATATTTTGTTGAAGATGTTAGAGAAGAAAAAGAAGGTATAAAGGAAGAGGCAGAAGAAGAAAAAGAGGGGGGGGGTAAAGAAAAGACAGAAGCTGAAAATGCCAAATCCGAATTTGAGAAATACTTAAATAAGCCTCATGAAAAACCAAGTACGCGTCAAGAATTTTCTTTAGAGTTGTTTAAAAATCCTGAAAAATTGAGTAGTGTTTTAACCCTGATGGAAGAATTATCTGGGAAGCCAGTCCTAAAATCAGAAGAAATTGATAAAAATCGAAAAATGGATTGGCGAGATAGATTAATTGATGCAGAAAATCGTCAATTTATGGAATTAGAAAAAAAGTTAAATAATATTAATAATTGCTTAGGAGTTTTAGGCGATTTTAATAAATGGTATACCGGCGCTTTTGACTCTAAGAAAGAAGTAAATAAGGAAAAGATTGAAAAATTGCAGGAAGTAGCTAAAAAAATGGTAGAAGATTTCATTTCTGAAGCCCAATCTTTTACTAGTTTAGCTCCAGAAATTCCGGTAGGTCATATACAAAATGCTGCTAAATTGGCTGGTGGGTTAACACATCATCCAGATCTTTATTTAAACCCCCAGCTCGCTAGAAAATTACTTGATGATGAAGAGAAACGCGTAGAAATGAGGATAAAAGATTGTCTTTCCGAAATACCAAAAAATAAATCAAGATTTTTTGGTCCTCACGTAGATACCAGCTACGAAGGATTAGAGAAATTACGCAATAGGATTAAAGGAGGAAATAAAGAAATTAAAGATGATATTTCTAGTATGGAACAACTTCAGAAACAGTAAAAATAAAAAATTAATCCTTTATTGAGCCGGGGATTAATTCATATAGAACTATAAAATTTTGAATTAATAAAAAGTAGTATAAGTAGAAAAGTCTGCATCCGCAGACTTTTTTACTTTATTTCCTTTTAGCTTTTTTCTCTCGCCATTTTAATTTGGGAAGTTTAACGCCAGTAGTAATTTTTTTACCTTTCATATTAAAAGATTTAAGAATTAAGTTGTAAGATTATATATGGTTGTTGATTTTCGAAATGTCACCGTTTAATATTATGGGACGAGCAATTTTAATTTCTAAAGCATATCTAATTTCCTCTTCGCTTGGCAATTCATGCAAAATAAAAATTTTTTTATCCAGATGGCGGGCGACAGCAATTTCCATTAAGGATGAACCGCCGATATAACCTTGAATATTATTTTTAGGATAGTTTAAAACTAAAATTGCATCGCTTTGTTCAATTTTATTAAAATGATCTTTATCAATATTTAAATTCATGCCCCATTCCAAATTAGAATTAAGTGAGGGATCTTTGACACAATCATGGGTATCCAGAGGTACAATAGCCTCATGACCTAATTCATTTAGCAATTTTTGAGCATCCAGCATTTCTTTAGCAAAATGCATGGAACCACAAATGGTTATTTTCATACGTTTGTTGATCCTGCTCTGAGCCAAGTCGAAGAGCAGATGGTTATTTCCATGGGTATATTTTCTTTTTATAAAAACGCGGACTTAATAATGTGATGACTGCTCCGATTGCTGCGCCAATAGTATCCTGAATTAAATTAACTACTGTAGTATTGTTTGTATTCCCTACGCCTAGAACAGCTAAATGTGTACCCCAGGCCTTGTCGATATAATATTCAAATACTTCCCAGAGAATACCACATATAATAACTAGGCAAAAGGCAATAATTGTTGAGCGGAAAATACGAATTTGCCAGCGTAAAGTAATGACAATACTTAATAATAGGACGCTTATTAAAGGGACAATAACATGCAGAATATAAGAATAAGGAATGCCGTATTGATATAATTCATAAAGTCCAAGCGAACCGAGGGCGTTTGTAACAATGGCAATAGTAAGTAAATATTGTAAAAGTTCGGCTGCACGATTTTTTCTGGCAGCATCTGGTGAATTTACTGGGACTCTGATCGCAGCAGGTAATAAATAGATTGTTGATGCTCCTAAAATCATTGACCAGCCCAGGTAGCGCACATCATAAAAAGAAGGAAGCCAAGAGATCGGCATTACGATTATTATAATACCAGCGACTATTAGCACTATAATGGATATTAAGGGAAATCTTTTCATATTGACCCGGCAGGGATTCGAACCCTGGACCCACTGCTTAAGAGGCAGTTGCTCTACCGGCTGAGCTACCGAGTCGTATTAAGTTTGTAAAGTTAAAAAGTTTTTAAAGTTATAAAGTTCATCGGTAGCGAAGCTGGTAGGCCGTCCATAAATTGGGATTGTCAAAACAAGCTGCCTGCCCGCCATAGCACAAAGTGCGAAGGTGGGAGCTACCGACCCATGTGCACCCAGAAGGATTTGCTGCGTCCGCCGAAGTGCAACGTAGGCGGAAACCCTCAATCGTCGGTGCACCCAGAAGGATTTGAACCCTCAACCTCTTGGTCCGAAGCCAAGCGCTCTATCCAGTTGAGCTATGGGTGCAGATTTTTAACTCAAAACTAAAAACTTAAAACTCAAAATTTGGGAACATTTATTATAAAGCTTGTTCTTAGTTTAGCAAAAAATACACAATAAGTCAATCGACAATGATTAGTGTTTTTGTTATAATTTCAATATGATTATACTTCAAGCGCTTTATTTTATGCTGCCGGCCTATTTTGCTAATATGGCGCCTGTTTTTGCCAGCAAAATTTTTGGCAATCAATTAGCTTATCCTTTAGATTGTAATCTGAAAATTAAAGGCTGGGAAATTTTAGGTAAAAATAAAACCTGGCGTGGTTTAGTGGCAGGAATTATAGTTGGCATTGTCGTAGTCTATCTACAATCTTTTTTGTATAATTTTAATTTTTTTAAAAATTTAAGCTTATTCAATTATCAGGCAATAGATCAATTCAGTTATGGATTTTTATTTGGCTTTGGCGTGATTTTGGGCGACGCAGTTAAAAGTTTTTTTAAACGAAGAACCAATCTTAAACCAGGCGATAAGTGGTTCCCCTGGGACCAGCTGGATTTTTTAGGCGCTTTAATTTTAATTCTGTTAGTTTATTTACCACCTTGGTATATTTTTTTACTTATTATCATAATTTCACCTTTCTTGCCCCTGGCCTCTAATTGGCTGGGCTATATTTTAAAAATTAAAAAAGTGCCGTGGTAATATGTGGCTAGAAGAAAAATATTTACATATTAAAAAATTATCACAAGAATGGCGGTCAAAATATCTCAAACCCCTCTGGAAATTTTTAGCCGATATAAAAATTACTCCTAATAAAATCACTGGCTTTCGTTTGCTATTTATTTTCCCCTTAGCTTATTATTTTTATCTTGGGAATTTAACCGGTTATCTGGTTGTTTATCTGCTTTTTTGGCTATGTGATCTTTTTGACGGCGCTTTGGCGTGCTATCTAAATATCGCCAGTGATAAAGGAAGATTTTTCGATTCTTTTGTTGATAATTTGATGTATGCCTTTTTAATTTTAGGTTTTATTTATCTTTTACCACCATTAGCTTTTTTGCTAGCTTTTAATATTTTGATGGAGATTACAGTTCAAATTTTAGCCACTATAAAAAAATGTTCAAAAATGCAGAGTGATTGGCTAATTAAAGTTCATCCTAATTTGCCATATTTTAAAACCATTGCCCATGCGGCTTTATTGCTTTATTTTTTTGGTTATAATTATTTAAACCAGATTTTTATAATTTTAAATCTAAGCCTGACAATTTTCGCCTTATATTATCTCAGGGGGATTATAAAAGAATAATATGTTTATATTTTTTTTAATTATCTTACAAATTATTTTACCAATCATCATTTTATTCTTATTGGGATTAGTTATTTTTATTATGTTTAGCTTTAGGGATATTATTCCTTTTGTGCCCACTCCTAGAAAAATGATTGGTAAAATGATTGAATTGGCAGATATTAAGGATAATGAAAAAATAGTTGATCTTGGCTCAGGCACGGGCAGAATAATTATTAAGGCAGCAAAAAGACATAAAAAAAATTTACTGGTCGGCATTGAAAAATCATTTACTTTAAGATCAATCAATAAATTTTTTTTATTTTTTCATCCTTATATAAAAAAGCGGGTACAGATTGTGCATGAAGATTTATTTAATGCTGACTTACAGCAATTTAAAGTTATTTTTTGTTTTTTAACGCCCGAAGCTTTAAGAATTTTGACGCCAAAATTTAAATTATTGCCAGCCGGAACCAGAATAATTTCTTATATGTTCCCAATAGAGGATTATCAGGGTTTTGTAGAATATACTGAATATGTGACCAGCAAAGACAGCATTTATTTCTATAAAAAAATTTAAATTTAGCAATAAATATATGAGTTTACTTAAAAATCTCCAAAAAATCGGCTTAAGCGAAAAAGAAGCCAGAGTTTACAACGCGCTTTTGGAAAGCGGGGAAGCAACAGCTCAAGAATTAACAATTAGAGCCGATATTAACCGCGCCACGACTTATATTGTTTTAGAGAACCTTTTACAGCGTGGTTTAGTCAACCGCTGGCATAAAAAAAAGAAAATTGTATTTTCCCTGGATAGCCCCAGGCAGATTTTGGAGCTGCTGGAAAAACAAAAAGAGGATGTGGAAGTAAAGATAAAAATAGCCAAAGAAATGCTGCCAGAATTAGAAATGTTCCAAAGGGTGACAGGCGAAAAAGCCAAGGTCAGATTTTTTGAAGGCAGGGAGGGGATAAAAATGATTCAAAAAGATCTTCTTCATTCAAATCCTAAGTCTATGGATGAAGTTTTTAATATAAATTATGCTTTAAAGCAATTCCCTGCATCAAAAAATGATCATAGGCAAAATTTAATAAAGAAAAAAATACAAAGCAGGTCAATAGCTGTTTATGATCCAAAAATACCAATTCCTAAATCACCTTTACTTTATAAAGAGCAAAGAAGGTATTTGCCCCAGAGTAAAGCACCCTTTAATGCTGAATTTGTGGTTTATAATAATAAGACAGTAATTTTATCCATTAAGGGCGATTATATGGGAGTAATAATTGAAAATAAGGCGGTTGCCGATGGCTTTAGATTTTTATTTGAACTGGCCTGGCAAGGGGCAGGGAAATATATACCACTCGAGGCAAAAAATTAAAAATTTAGTAAACTAAAAAAGCCCTAAAGGTTATTTGGGCTTAGGGCTTAATAAGATCTTAAAAGAGGGACAGAAAAATTTTTTGAATTTTTTTCTACTACAAAGAGTAGATTAATGTAAATGTAAATAGAATTTTTTTTGACCAGCGAATATGATCAGATCATGAATTGATAATGCAAGATAATATTGTTTAATGCTCTTCTAGGATTATTAAGCAGTTAGAAGTTCAAATTCGATAGTTAGCTACCACCACCACATCTGGCCACAGGCCTTAAAAAATAATTCTTCTTAGCAATTGGTAACAAAATCGGGAATTTAATTCTTCCCCTTAAATTATTACTTTCAGAATCAGGATTTTCATAATAATTTAAATTAAATTCATTGTAATTAGCAGTCATTTTTTTCATGTTAACTTAATCCTCCATTTTTTCACTAGTTAGAGTTTAAGTTTTTTTAGCTTAAGAAGCTAAAGACCCTTGCCGCTAATAAATTTTTTTACATTTACTTTCCCCTTTCTTTTAAAATTTTAGAGAACAATTCTCCCAACTTTATTATAGCATATTTTTGTCAATAAAGAGTTGTTGATAACTTCGGCTGCTTGTTGAAAAATAAAAAATTTTGTATAATTAAGTAAATATTATTAGATTTATACCATGACTAAAGATTCTCCTTCGGTTTTTTTTACCAATTTAGACGATTTAAAACAGAGTTTGGAAAATGAAGAGAAGGATGCTTCTCATGTTTTAGATTTAACAAAAATAAATAAGCCAGAAGAGCAGTGGTTTACAGAAGAATTTGAGGGGCAATTGGCAGTAGATGTTTTTCAGAACAATGATAGTGTCATAGTCAAATCAACCATTGCTGGCGTTAAGCCCGAAGATTTAGAAATTTATTTACACAATGATCTTTTGACTATCAGAGGCAAGAGGGGCCAGGAATATGAAGAAGAAAAAGCTGATTATTATTATAAAGAATGTTATTGGGGCGGATTTTCGCGCTCGATAATTTTACCGGTTGAGGTTCAGGCCGATAAAGTGGAAGCGACTTTGAAAAACGGCATTTTGAAAATTGTGATGCCCAAAGCCAGAAAGTCAAGAATGATCAATGTGCAGATTAAAGAGGAATAAAATGAATCCTAAAGCGACAATTGATCGTTTTGAAGGAGATAAAGCCATATTAATTTTAGAGGATGGCCAGAAACTTGTGGTGGCAAAGGAAAGTTTGGCTCCTAATGCACAAGAAGGCGATATTGTAGATTTTAATTTTTCGCTCAATGAAGAAGCTAGGAGTAAAAAGAGAATAAAAATTAAAAATATTATCAAACAAATATTTAAGAAGCAGAAATGATAAATATCAAGGAGTTTTTTCAAAAAATTTTGGATTTTAAAAAAGCGGAACGCGCTAAAAGAAGAAAAAAGTTAATAAAGATATTAACTATTTTTTTTATTTGTTTATTTTTTTTTATTATTATTTGTACGCCGATTTTTGCTTACGAGCTGATTTATCAGGATAAAATTTATCAAGGCGTTTATATTAATGGTTTAAATATGGGAGGTTTAACGCAAAGTCAGGCCATTAATAAAATTAATGAGCATATTGATAATCTCAAACAAAACGGCTTGAATTTTTCTTATCAGGGGAAGCGCTTAAAGGTTGAATTTAATGTACTTTCACCGACTGATCCGGATTTGTCTTACCAGATTTTAAACTTTGAGCCCAATCAGATGGTGGAGCAGGCGTTTAAAGTCGGTCGCCAGGGCGATATAGTTGAAAAAATTAGTAGTCAGATCAATGCGCTCTTAAACCAGCCCAAAATTTCATTGATTTATGAATTGAATAAAAATGATTTAAAAGATATTTTAAAACAGAATTTTAGCCAATTTGAACAGCCAGCAAAAGATGCGCAGATTGTCTTTAATACAGATAACAGTTATATAATTGAAAAAGAAAATTCTGGTTCTGAAATTAATTATGATCAAGCAATTGCTGAGATGGAAGCAAAGATAAATTTAATTTCTCTTAATGCTATTGAATTAAAGACCGAACCAACTGAGCCGCAAATTACACAAGCTGAAGCAGAAATGAACAAGGTGCAAATCGATGAAATTATAAAAACAGAAAAAATCACCTTAACTTCAAAAGATAAAAAATGGGAGATTCCAAAAGAGGAATTTAAAAGCTGGTTAGTGTTTAAAAAAGATAATAACCAGATTAAACTTGGCTTTAAAGATGACTTGTTAAATTCTAAACTGCAAAATATTGCCCAAGAGGTCAATGTTCTGCCTCAAGATGCGAAATTTACCATGACTGAAGGCAAAGTAACTGAATTTGTACCCAGTATGCCTGGGTTGGAGGTTGATTTAGAAAATACAAAAATTAAAATTGAACAGGAGTTTTTTAATTTAAAACAAAACCAGATTGAAATTTTAATTAAAGAATCAGAACCACAAATAAAAATCGGCGATATTAATAATTTAGGCATTAAAGAATTAATTGGTGTGGGTGTCTCTGATTTTAGCGGCAGCCATACTAATAGGATTAAGAATATTAAAAATGCTGTGGCTCATTTGAATGGGATAATTATTCCTCTCGGAGAATTTAGCATCGTGGATGCAATTGGTCCGGTCAATGCCTCAACAGGTTATTTCCCAGAATTCGTGATTAAAGGCGACCGCACAATTCCTGAATATGGCGGTGGTCTATGCCAAATTGGCACAACCATGTTTCGCGTTGCTTTATATTCTGGGTTACCAATAACAGAAAGAAGGCCGCATTCATACATTGTTTCCTATTATAAGCCGATTGGCATGGATGCCACTATTTACGGGCCGCATCCGGATTTAAGGTTTATCAATGACACAGGGTATAATATTTTACTGCAGATAAAAATAGAGGGCACGATTTTAACTTATGAATTTTGGGGGACTAGTGATGGCCGCAAAGTTGAGATAACAGAACCAGAAACATATAATTGGACAGCACAGCCTGCTGACAGATTGATTGAGAATCCTAATTTAAAACCAGGGCAGAAAAAACTCATGGAAACCGGACGCCGCGGCGCTGATGCCCATTTTTACCGTTATATAACCAAAGCGACTGGCGAAAAAACAGAAGAAATTTTCCGCAGTCATTATGTTGCTTGGCCTAATATCTATGAAGTTGGCTTGCAGCCAGCACCAGTTGAAACCCCTTTGCCAGAAAATGGTGCTACTGATTCAACTGGCGGTTCAAGCGGTAATAGCGGAAATATAAACGCACAATAATTTTAGATAACAAAAAATCGGTCCGTTGTTCATCGGACCGATTTTTTTATTTCCAAGAATCTGCAGACAAGAAAATGTAAATAAGGAGAAATCTAGCCGGAGCCGGATTTAATCCTTTTTTACACTCCCATGCTTATCGTGCCTGCAGATTTTTGAAAACAAAAACAAAATTTGTTTTCAGAAAGTCGCCAACTGAAGCTGGCTACTTTCAGGGGGAAAGAAAAACAGCCAGGATTTCAGTTAGGCGATATTTAAGATTATCATATCCAAAAATATTTGTCAAGAGGCAGGTGTTTTCTCTAATTTTAGCCCCGAAGGGGTTCTTTCAGGGTTATTTAATGATTTTATCGAGTAGGTTATATTTTACCGCTTCCTCGGCGCTTAAGAAAAAGTCGCGGTCAGTATCTTTGTCAATTTTAGAAATGGGCTGGGAGGTATGTTTTGCCAAAATTTCGTTTAATTTGTCTTTGATCTTTAAGATATGTTCAGCTCGGATTTTAATATCAGTTGCCTGGCCTTCGGCGCCGCCCATAACCTGGTGAAGCATCACTTCGGAATTGGGCAAGGCCAATCTTTTGCCTTTGGCGCCAGCTGATAAAAGGACAGCGGCCATAGAGGCGGCAATCCCAATACAAATTGTTGAGACGTCAGATTTGACAAACTGCATGGTATCATAAATTGCCAGACCAGCGGTGACAGAGCCGCCTGGGGAATTTATATACAATTTAATGTCTTTTTTAGAATCTTCACTATCCAAAAAAAGCATCTGGGCAATTACTGTATTGGCCACAGCGTCATTGATGGGCGAGCCTAAAAAGATGATTCTTTCTTTTAAGAGCCGTGAATAAATATCATAAGCCCTTTCGCCAGAGCTTGATTTTTCAATTACAGTCGGTATTAAGTAGCCGTTTTGCGGCTCGAGATTTTTGCGTTTAGGCATAAAATTAAATAAGTAATTAATTAAACGATTATAAATTAATAAAGTTACAGATTGTTTTGCTTAAGCATTTTTATTTGATTTATTATATCATTAATTATTGTCTCGGGCAAGGCAGCAGCTGATAAAAATGTTTGATTTTTGATTTTAAAACCCGCTGCTTTTTGATGGCCGCCGCCATTTAAAGCCCGAGCTAATTTTGAGACATCGATATTATCTTTTGTTGTCCTTAAATTGCCCTTGATTGTCCCATCAGCTTCTTCGGTTAAGACCAAAATAAAATCAACATCCTGCAAAGCAGTTAAAAAATTGGCCAAGCCGTCAATTTTATCAGGTTCAATTTGGTTTTCAATAAAGTCATTTTGGCTGATATAAGTGTAAGCAAAATTATCTTCGGGAACAAAACTTAAGCGAGATAAAATTTTCCCCCATAATTTTAGGGAATTTAAATCTTTATTTTGAGTCAGATTGCTGGTAATCTGATTGACTCGGGCCCCAAACTTTAATAGGTCGGAGGCGATTTTTAAACTGTCATCGGTCGTTAAAGCATTAGTAAAATTCATGGTGTCAGATAAAATTCCGGTCAGTAAATTAGTAGCCATATATTTATCAATCCCTATTTTATTGTGATAAAAGAAATTATAAACGATTTCGCTGGTTGAAGAAGCTTGGGGCAAGACTAGATTATAATGTCCATAAAGATCATTGCTTTGATGATGATCAATATTGATAAGAGGAGTTTTATCTTTAATTTTTAATAAATCAGCTGCGATTCCAGTCCTGGCCAAAGAGCCGCAGTCAATCGCTAAAATTAAATCATGACGATTTAAATTTATATGATTATAATTAGTGGTTAATTTTTCAATTTGCGGCAGAAAGGAAAAATATGCGGCTGGCTTGTCAATACAAAAATGCTGGTGATCAATTTTTCCCTTGGCGAGAAAATTAGCCAGCGCTAAAGAAGCGCCTAAAGTGTCCCCATCGGGATTTTCATGGGAAATAATCAGGGGATAGGCTGCTTTTTTTATTTTATCTAAAATTTGCGGGACAATTTGCTTATAATGCATCTTCTTGAAAATAACCGAATTAACTAATGAATTTTTTAATTTATCATTGCTTATTAATTTCGTCAAGAAGTTTGTCAACTTCTGAAGCAAAAATTTCCTGCTGGTCAAGGGCAAATTTTAGATTAGGAGTAAATTTGGTTTTAAGATACGCTTTGAGTTCTCGATATAAATTATGACGATTTTTGTTTAAAATTTCCAAGACCGAACCGCGAAATTTTTCAGGTAAAACTGTAATAAAGACCTGGCAGTATTTTAAATCAGGACTGGTCTGCACCCGGCTAATCGTTACCAGGCAGTTTTGGGGAAATTCCATTTCCTGACTGATAATTTGACCGAGTTTTTGCTTGATTAATTCATTGATTTTTTCTATCCGAAAAGACATAGATATTTAGTTAAATAATAGGCGCTAAGATCTGTTTTAGGCCTTATTTTAGCATTGAATGCTAGATATTGGGGGATTATGACCCACTCATTCATAAACTGCCATGATTAGTTAATTGTAGCTTTTTCTTAAAAACTTGACAACTTTAACCTCCTTTGTTATGCTGAAAATAACACAGAATTCCCGCTATAGTTAAAAATTAAAACTAAAATAGTGGGGCTTAAATTGACTTCCTAATTTAATATTTATTTTAATATAACTCGCCAAAAAAGACGAGATGGCGAGCTTTTTTTTATGTCCAGTAAAAAATCGGTTTTTAAAATTCAATTAAAAACAAAGGAAAGAAAATTTTTAAATGATTATCGAGAATCTTTACTTTTACCAGATTTAGTTGAAGTACAAAAAACATCGTATAATTGGTTTTTAAAACAAGGGCTGAGAGAACTTTTTGATGAAATCAATCCTATTAAAGATTTTGGCGGTCGTAATCTAGAACTTTATTTTAAAGATTATTATTTAGATGAGCCAAAATTTGACGAGAAGACCTCAAGAGAAAAAAATATTACCTTTGAAGCACCATTAAGAATCAAAGCTGCCTTAATAAATAAGAAGGACAAGTCTAAAAAAGAACAGGAAATTTTTCTAGGTGATTTCCCGATTATGACTAATCGCGGAACTTTTATTATTAACGGCATTGAAAGGGCGGTCGTTTCGCAAATTATCAGATCTGCCGGAGTTTTTTTTACTTCCAATTATCTGCGCGGGAAAAAATATTACGGAGCAAAAATAATTCCTAATCGAGGTGCCTGGTTAGAAATTGAAACAGACACCAATGATATTTTATGGGTAAAAATTGATCGTAAAAGAAAAGTAGCTTTAACTTCTTTATTCCGAGCTTTTGGCTTCTCAACCAATGAAGAAATCTTGGCCTTATTTAAGGATTTAGACAGAAATGGTATAAAATATATTGAAAAAACTTTGGAAAAAGACACTGCTAAAAATCAAGACGACGGACTTATAGAGGTTTATAAAAGAATAAGGCCAGGAGATTTGGCTACGGCTGATAATGCAAAATCATTAATTTTTTCCATGTTTTTTCGCTTTGAACGATATGATTTCGGTCGAGTCGGGCGTTATAAAATAAATCAAAGATTTGGCTATGATATCCCCAATACGCCAGAAACCAGAATTTTAAGGAGAGAAGATCTGGCTGATATTATCAAAGAGATTATCCGTTTAAATGTTACTCAAGCTGATGCCGATGATATTGACCATTTGAGCAATCGCCGCATCAGAGCAGTAGGCGAATTAATACAGAATAAATTCAGAATTGGTTTGGCTCGCATGGAAAGAATCGTCAGGGATAAAATGAGCACCATAGATATTGAAACAATGACTCCTGGTAAGATAGTTAATGCCAAGCCAGTCATGGGAGTAGTCAAAGAGTTTTTCATGTCCTCACAACTTTCACAATTTATGGATCAAAATAATCCTTTAGCAGAGCTGGAACATAAAAGAAGAATTTCAGCCATGGGACCAGGCGGTTTATCGCGCGAAAGAGCCGGGTTTGAAGTGCGCGATGTTCATACCACTCATTATGGCCGTATTTGCCCCATTGCCACACCAGAAGGACCCAATATTGGTTTAGTGGGACATTTGGCTAGCTATGCCAAAGTGAATGAATATGGTTTTATCGAGACCCCTTATTGCGTTGTTGAAAGAAAGGCAGAGGAAGAGATTATAGATCCTGAGACTAAAAAGGTCTTGGTAAAAAAGGGCCAAAAAATATCCAAAGAAATAATAGATAAATTAAGAGCTAAAAATATCAGTTTTAAAGCCAAAGCTAGAGTTACCGACGAAATTGTTTATTTAAATGCTTTGGCAGAAGAGCGTTCTATTACCACGGCAGCCACAACGCCTATAGATAAGAATGGCAATTTTATCGAAGAAAAAGCTGAAGTTAGAAAATTTAGCAATCCTGATACTGCACCAGTAGAGCAAATCGATTATATGGATGTGGCTTCTAACCAAATAGTCAGCGTTTCAACTTCTTGCATCCCCTTTTTAGAGCATGATGATGCAGTTAGAGCTTTAATGGGTACCAATATGCAACGTCAGGCAGTGCCCTGTATTAAACCAACACCGCCTTTGGTAGGCACAGGTGTTGAAAAAATGGCAGCTTTTTATTCTGGGCACGTGGCAATTAGTGAAAATGCAGGTAAAGTAATACAAGTTGATGGCGCTAAAATTGAAATTTTAGAAGATAATGGCAATATTAAATATCATGATTTAAATAAGTTCCAAAGATCCAATGCTTCTACATGTATAAATCAGCATCCAGTAGTCCAGCTCGGAGATAGAGTTAAAAAAGGCCAGATACTTTCTGATGGTCCAAGCATATCAGATGGCGAACTTTCTTTGGGCCAAAATGTTTTGGTTGCTTTTATGGCTTGGTGCGGATATAACTATGAGGATGCGATTGTTATTTCTGAAAGAGTTGTGCAGAAAGATTATTTTACTTCAATCCATATTGAAAATTATCAAGTCGAGGTGCGCGAAACAAAATTAGGTCCGGAAGTGGTGACTGCTGATATTCCAAATATTGGCGAAGAAAAATTAAAGAATTTGGACGAAACAGGCATTATCCGAGTAGGCGCTGAAGTTACTTCAGGTGATATTTTAGTTGGTAAAATCACGCCAAAAGGCGAGACAGAGCTTTCGGCTGAGGAAAAATTATTACGGGCAATTTTTGGTGAAAAAGCTCGTGATGTGCGTGACAGCTCATTATATTTGGAACATGGAGATCATGGCAAAGTGATTGATATTAAAATTTTCTCCCAGGAAAAAGGCGATAAATTATCACCAGGCGTGATTCAAATGGTGCAGGTAGCAGTCGCTGACTTGCGCAAGATTCAAGTCGGCGATAAGATGGCTGGTCGTCATGGCAATAAGGGTATTATTTCCAAAGTAGTCAGAATCGAAGATATGCCATTTTTAGAGGACGGCACAGCAATTGATATTATTTTAAGTCCCCTCGGCGTTGTTTCTCGTATGAACCTGGGGCAAATTTTGGAAACTCATTTGGGTTTAGCAGTGGGTACCTTAGGGTTTAAAGTGGCTTCGCCGGTTTTATTTGGCATAACAGAAGAACAGATTAAAGCTTTATTAAAAGAAGCTGGTTTTCCAGAAGACGGCAAATTAACTTTGTATGATGGCAGGAGCGGCGATCCTTTTGGCCAAAAAGTTACCGTGGGCTTTAAATATATGATGAAATTAAACCACATGGTGGAAGATAAAATTCACCAAAGATCCATCGGTCCTTATTCATTAATTACCCAGCAGCCGCTAGGAGGCAAAGCGCAGTTTGGCGGCCAGCGTTTTGGTGAAATGGAGGTCTGGGCGCTTGAAGCCTATGGAGCAGCTCACACCTTGCAGGAAATTTTAACTATAAAATCTGATGATGTGCCTGGCCGTTCCAAAGCTTATGAATCAATTATCAAGGGGGAAGCTATTAGAAAATTAAACATACCAGAATCGTTTAATGTTTTAGTCAGGGAATTAAAAGGTTTATGTTTGGATGTGGAATTAATAAAAGAAGGGGAGATAATGTCTGAAGCGGTAAAGAAAAAAGCAAGCTCTAAATTTGAGAAAAAATAATTTATTAATTAGATATTTTTATGATATTTAATCAAATCAAGCCTTTAGAATTTGATGGTATCAGACTTAAGCTGGCCTCGCCAGAAGCGATCAAGGGCTGGTCTTACGGAGAGGTGACAAAACCAGAAACAATTAATTACCGCACGCAAAAACCAGAAAAAGACGGCTTGTTTTGCGAGAAAATTTTTGGCCCGTCAAAAGATTGGGAGTGTTATTGCGGCAAATATAAAAAGATCAGATACAAAGGCATTATTTGTGATAAATGCGGAGTAGAAGTAACCCACTCGATTGTGAGGCGTGAAAGAATGGGACACATTGAATTATCATCTCCGGTGTCGCATATTTGGTTTTTACGAAGCGTGCCCTCTCGCTTGGGTTTGATGTTGGATATTTCCGCACAAAATTTAGAGAAGGTCATTTATTTTGCCAGTTTTATTGTGATAAAAGTTAATGAAGAATTGAAAAATCAAGCAATCGAGCAATTGAGATTAGAATTTAAATCTAAGAAAAAACAAATTGAAAGCAATTTTAAAAACCGTGTTAATCAGATAAAAAATAATAAGGATTTAAAACCTAAAGATAAAGACAAAAAAATCATAGAATTAGGCAAGGAAAGGGACGCCGACATGAAAGAATTAGAAACCGAATTTGTCAAAACAGAGAATGATTTAAAAGAATTAAAATTGAGAAAAATAATTTCCGAAGATCAATATCAGGATATGTCTTTGAAATTTGGACATATTTTCGAAGCGCAAATCGGTGCTGAAGCAATCAGGGATCTACTAGTTAAAATTGATCTTGAAAAATTAGGTAAAGAATTGCTGGCAGAAAAAGAAGATTCGATCGGCGCTAAAAAAGAAAGAATTATCAAAAGATTAAAATTGGTAAAAAATTTAATAAAAAATAAAATCAGGCCAGAATGGATGATTTTAACGAGCGTGCCAGTAATTCCGCCGGATTTACGGCCTATGGTACCGCTTGATGGCGGTCGTTTTGCCACCTCTGATTTGAATGATTTGTATCGTCGAGTAATTAATCGCAACAACCGTCTGAAAAAATTAAAAGAATTAAATGCTCCTGAGGTAATTATCCGCAATGAAAAAAGAATGCTGCAGGAAGCCGTCGATGCTTTGATTGATAATAGCGCCAGACATTCAAAAACAACAACTGCCTCTACTGGCCAAAAAAGGCAATTAAAATCAATTGCTGATATTTTAAAAGGCAAGCAAGGTCGTTTTAGGCAGAATTTATTAGGAAAACGCATTGACTATTCTGGCCGCAGCGTGATTGTAGTCGGCCCTGATTTGAAATTAGACCAGTGCGGTTTGCCTAAAAGAATGGCTTTAGAGCTTTTTAAACCCTTTATTATAAGTCAGCTGATCAAAAGAGAGTTTGTCCATAATATCAGAAGCGCAAACAGATTTATTGAAAGCAATCGGCCAGAAATTTGGGATATTTTGGAAGAAGTAGTCAAGGACGCTCACGTGCTTTTAAATCGCGCGCCGACTTTACATCGTTTGGGTATCCAGGCCTTCCGCCCCAGGCTTATAGAAGGCAAGGCAATCCAATTGCATCCTTTAGTCTGTTCAGCTTTTAATGCTGACTTTGACGGAGATCAAATGGCAGTCCATGTGCCGCTCACAGAACAGGCCAAGTCAGAAGCTAAAGAAATTATGCTGTCAGCTAAAAATTTATTAAAGCCAGCAACAGGCCATCCTATTACAACGCCAAAAATGGATATTGTTTGGGGTTGTTATTACATGACTTCTTTAGAAGAAATAAGAGAAATCCCCAAGGCTTTCGGCTCTTTTGGTGAAGCAATTTTGGCCTACAAGTCAAAAATTGTTACTTTGAGAGAAAAAATAAAAGTTCGTGCTGTATTGCCTGGCAAAAAGAAGCCAGAAATTATAGAAACAAATGTGGGCAGGATTTTATTTAATCGGCTTTTACCCGCAGAATTGCCTTATTATAATGAACAAATCAATACTAAGATATTAGGCGATATGATTAAGTATTGCCTGGAAATGTTAGGGAAGGAAAAAACAGCAAAAATTTTAGATGATATTAAAGATTTCGGGTTCCGTTATTTAACGATCAGCGGTTATTCCTGGGGTATGGATGATTTGCCGGTTTTAACAGAAAAAGAGGATATTGTTAAGGGAGGTGATAAAATGATCGATGAGATAAATGAGCAATACCAGCAAGGCCTTTTAACTAAAAGTGAAAGGCATTCTAAGATTATTGAAGTTTGGACTGGAATTAAAGATAAAATCGTGCAGTTGGGCAAAGATAAACTGGATAAAAAAGGACCGGTCTTTTCCATGGTTTCTGCTGGTGCTCGCGGTTCCTGGGGCCAGGTGACACAGATGGTTGGTATGAAAGGATTAGTATCCAATCCAGCTGGTGAAATTATTGAATTGCCTGTCAAAGGCAGCTTCAAAGAAGGATTTGATGTCTTGGAATATTTTATTTCCACTCATGGTTCCCGAAAAGGTTTATCTGATACTGCTTTAAGAACTGCTAACGCCGGTTATTTGACCCGCCGTTTAGTTGATGTTGCCCAGGACGTGGTAATTATTGAAGAAGATTGCGGGGATAAAAAGGGTATTGTTTATACCAAAAAAGACAGTGAAGAAATCGGTGTAGATCTTTTAGATCGAGTCTGGGGCAGGGTCTGTTTAGAGAAAATAACTGAACCCAAAACCGGCGCAGTGATTTTGGAAAAAAATCAATTAATAACTGAAGCAGTTGTCAGGAAATTAAAATCATTAAATTTGGAGCAAATAACAGTGCGCTCAGTTTTAAGCTGCAAGCTGACCAAAGGCGTTTGTCAAAAATGCTATGGTTATGATCTTGGTTATAATGAACTGGTTAAAGTAGGATCTGCGGTCGGCATTATTGCGGCTCAAAGCATTGGTGAGCCAGGCACGCAGCTGACAATGAGAACCTTTCATACTGGTGGCGTGGCCGGCTCTGATATCACTCAAGGTTTGCCGCGCGTAGAAGAACTTTTTGAAGCCCGTCCGCCTAAAAGAAAAGCCTTTATTGCGGAAGAAGAAGGTATTGCTTCAATTTCTGAAGCGCCGAGAAAAATTGAGGATGAAAAAGGCAAGGTTTTATTTACCACCACTTTTGGCCAGAAAATTATAAAAATAAGGTTTGATGATATTGATGAAAGTATTACTCCGATTAAAGAGGGTGCAACCATTAAAGTTAAAGACGGCGAAAAGGTTAAAAAGAATCAGGTTTTAATGGTTATCGCTGGGCAGGAGATCAAAGCTAAAAATTCCGGGTTAGTGAAAATGACTGAAAAAACAGTTAAAATAATTGGCAAGATTGAGCGAGAAAAAGAATACCTAATACCTCCGGGCTACCGTATTTGGGTTAATGATGGTGATTTTATTAAAAAGGGCGACCAGCTGACAGAAGGCAGTTTGGATTTGCACCAATTGTATAAATTAAGAGGCAAGGATGAGGTTAAGAAATATATAGTCAAGGAAATCCAATATATTTATGCTTCGCAAGGCCAGAGATTAAATGAAAAACATATTGAAGTAATTATTAGGCAGTTATTCTCCAGAGCATTGCTTAAAGATGCTGGCGACACCAATTTAATGCCTGGTGAAATTATTGAAAAAGCTGAACTTGATGAAGCTAATGTTGAAATTAGAAAATCAGGCGGTAAAGAGGCAACAGCCGAAGAATTATTTTTAGGCATTACCAAGGTTTCTTTAACTACCCGCAGCTTTCTTTCCGCTGCTTCTTTTCAGGAAACTTCCAGGGTTTTAATCAATGCTGCTATCACTGGCAAAGTTGATAAACTTGAAGGTTTGAAAGAAAATGTTATTATAGGCCGTTTAATACCAGCTGGTACTGGCTTTAGGAGAAAGGATAAAAAGATAGAAGAATAAAATAGTTAAATAAGATAAAAAACGCTTCACCTAAGGTGGGGCGTTTTTTTATTTTGGTTTTAGTTGATTGGTTAAGGTAAAGAAGCCAGTTTGGGTTAAGGCGAGGTAGATTATGTTTTTAAAACCAAAGACCTAACCTATGGACCAAACAGGCGTCCTAACCCATTAACCTTACCATTTTCCGTTATTTTTGGCTGACAAAAGTAGTTAAATACTATAGCAATTTGGCTAATTTTAGTTAATTTTATAGCTGACATCCTTGACAACTTCAATTAGATATGATATCATTCGAGATTAC
>Ga0315289_10000371_pt1 | contig 70984 bp, 91 predicted proteins | sample YL17G11_40_MG_FD_203452 | JGI IMG/M metagenome (GOLD analysis project Ga0315289, IMG submission 203452) | Sediment microbial communities from Yellowstone Lake, YNP, Wyoming, USA - YL17G11_40 | ecosystem: Environmental > Aquatic > Freshwater > Lake > Sediment | place: USA: Wyoming | collected... | reverse complement strand
TGGCCGATTCAGTCGCTCCCCGTTATTACTGGCTTTGGGAGGCTATCATCTAAACCATTATAATAAAACGCGTTCCCGCATGCCTCTTCGTGGCCTCTTGCTTGATGGCAGCTTGTTTATAATAAGCCCCATTATAGATGCGTGTACCCTCGTGCATGCATGTATTGCCTATTGCTATAGGGTCGTTTTTCACGCGGAAAGTTTTTCTCGTGCATTGCCATGCGAGCAGAACTCCTATCAGCCATCGGTGTAGGCTCATTCAACTCTTCGATACTTCACGCCGGCGTGTAGTCGTCGAACCTTGGCATCCCCGTGTACGGGGTTAGCTATTCGGGATTATTCACGCCGACTTGTCTGGTCGCTTAGCCCTCGTTGGAGGGCACGTCTTATTCTCGCTAACTCTATGCCGCCTTCACGCCTTCAGACCATAAGCCTTCACGAGGCATTCCGGGTATTGATCGCTTATCGCTTATCACGCGTGCACGCTCAACAGCCTAAAGCTGTGTTTAGTACACGAATTGATACTACACTACTTGGTCGTTGACTATACAAGTAGTTTCGATGAGATGGCTCACGAGATAAGACTTGTCTCAAGCATACAACAAGATTAATAATAAATCAATAAAATGCTATTAATAAAATGATAAAAGGCTAAGATGGCTTTAATTTAAGATAAGTAATTCTTGGACTTTTAGGCCGGTAGGTCGGTCTCGACTCATCTGGATACAATTTCAATCATCAAGTACAAAAAACAATTAAGGTACCATCTCGTAGACGTACCTCGTGGAGTAAAAGTACATTACTCCACACTTCTCCAGAATAAATTCTCCTTGTTTCCCGGCAAAGATTTCTTCATTCCAGAAAAATTAAGGTACCATCCAGCGCCGTACCTCGCCCGTTTATTGCTGCAAAAAAACTTGCAGCCAAGATTTAAATACGAACGGGACGCCAATGCCCTTGTAAAGAAGCCAGGTGGCTCGCCATGGCAGACGAAGAACCCGCAGCCCTTCCAAACGTTGCAATGAAGGAATTTGCTGATTGGGCAGACGAATGGCGCTCCGGGAACAAGCATGCCCCTACCAAGATCGTGGAAGTCGTGAGCGAACCCGAGAGTGAAAGCTTGCCAGCAGCCATTAATTCCGCCAAAAAGAGAATCGTGGACCTCGCAGACGAAACTAATCGCATTGCAATTCACCCGGTCTCGATAGACATCGTCTCGTCGGCGCCAATCGACACTGTCATCGAGATGCAAATGCTCTACCACATCGAGAAAAACGTGATTGCCAATCTCATCGGAGAGTGGGCCGAGAAAGGAAAGATACCCCACCAGCTCGCCACGTGGATGAAAGAAGCACGAACTACGCTCGCGGAGGTCCATAAAATGACCGACGGCTTCCAGGATAAGGTCGCCTTGAAGAAAATGGACCTCGCAATCGCCACGATTTCCTCCAACACCGAGCTGCGTGATGACTTCAAGATTCGCATGATCAAGGAGCTAGAGCAAGCAGAAATGCTCGCCAACGTTTCCACGGAGGCCAAGACATAATGGTCGAGCTCGCGTTCAAGGGAGCAGGCCTCGCCGCAGCCGTGGACACTTCTTTTGCCAAGGAGTACTTTGAAACTCTCGGCATTGACCCCAAAACAGAGGTCGACAAGTATCGCCACTACCAATTAGCAACTTACTCTTGGGCACGCTTCGCCGAGATGTACATGCCCAACCCGATGGATTGGGACAAATCCCTAAAGTTGGAAATAGCGCAGCGCTCGGCCATCAACGCCATCCAATTCGGCTACGACATCTCTGCATATCCTTGGATCGTGCCCGAGAAGGAGAGGTCCAAGGAGATCGTGATGCTGTGGCCCAGGCAATTTGGCAAATCAACCGCCGTGGCTGCTGCAGCCGCTGCCGCTTTCATCTTCATGGATAGGCCATACGAGATTGCCACCTGGTCTATAAACGAGGATCGTGCGAAATCTCTCCTCCATAAAATATACCTTTTCATTAGCCATTCCCCGTTCAAGTACATGATCGAGGACTCGAACAAGCTCGAGATTTACAAGAAGGGTGGCAAGGTACACTTGAAAGCCTACCCGGCAAACGACTCCTGCCGTGGAGAGGCAGTAAACCTGGGGCTCGTCGACGAAGCAGCCCAAATTGGCGACGCCATACTAAACGGTGCCATACTTTACTGCATGCGTCGCGTGGGCGAGCGATGGATTCTCCTCTCGACGCCATTTGGTGCAAGAGGGGGTCTCGCTGACCACTACTTCAAGGCAATGCAGACCAGGCCACTCGTGTGTGGCGCAGTCACTGGCATAGACGCCTTTAACAAGCCAATCTACTGCCAGCACACAATGGCCCAGGACTCGGAAGCCCTTAAGCCATGGTATCACAAGTTCACTACTTACAACGTCCCAACGGGATTACCCGTGTGCCCTGTTTGTGGCAATTCATCTTGGGTATATGGCATTGGACGGTACGCGGTAATTCCAGTGGACCCGTGGCATTGCTCGTGGAAAACACCCGAGGAAATACAGCAGGAGCTCGAGGATGCGGGGAACACGCCTCTCGCACGCCAGGAAATACTGGGCGAGATCATCATGGAGGGCGCCAACGTCTTCAGCGAGGCGCTGCTCAATGCTGCAATTGACCTGGGGCTCACGAACAATCCAAGGCCTGACCCGTCCATCAAGAACTATGTTATTGGCATGGATTTCGGCAAGGTTCACGATAACTCCGTTTTATGTGTCATGCATAAGAATTACACGACCGGGAAGGTCGTATTTGACCACATGTTCGCCATTAATGGCCAATATGGTGGTATTGACTATCACGACATCCGCAAGACGTTCCTCGAATTTTGCGTGCTCTACAATCCGATCTGGATAAACCCTGACGCCACGGGTATCGGTGACTCCATCGTCGATGAGATATATAGGGATTTGAAGGCACTGCGCCTCAGAGCAAGTATTTTTAGCAACAAGGGGGCAAAGCAGTTGTTTTCCGGCGGGTTCGTGCCGAGCTCGTATTTCGTGGCCTCCAGGAAGGGATTTATCTTTGACGTGCGCTCCAAGGTCGATCTCATCAACTATCTCATTGAGGGATACTCGAAGCGGCATGATATTGCCATTCCATCGAGAGCAATACCTGAAATAGGAGAGTTCTGGAACGAGATGCTCAATTTCGGCTACGAGGTATCGGAGAACGGGGCCGTGCGCAGGCTTGTCTTCGGAACGCAGAACTATCACGATGACCGGGTAATAGCACATGCGCTCGCGTACCTGGCAGCGCACCAGCAACCATTCATAGAATCAAGGACGGTGACGAGATAATGTTTTCAATAAATAGAGTGTATAGGAACAATAATTCAACGTATAATGGGCCCGCGTTGGTAGAAATACTCAATCAGATACTCAGGACGGGTTCAGACAACCAGCAGATATGGGAAGTGCTTCGCCAGGCGGTGCCAGATACCAAGCAGAACCGGACGGTGCTCTACTACCGCGACCCGGTCCCGTTCTCGTTCTCGAACATCGAGGCGTACACGATCCATGGAAACGGCATGAAGCCCATCGTCGATGACACCGCCCAGCGAAAGAAGGCACTCGAGGTCGTCGAGTCATTCTTCTCGGAGATGAACGCCGGGCGCCAGACGATAGATGACGCGTTTACCAGGTCAACCATCGACAACAATCTCTATGCGACATCGGTGTGGCGCATCCTGTACACGAGTGATTCGCAGGTTGGCATTGACTTGTCTCGGCTCGACCCGCTCACGTTCGAGAAGCACACGGATGATAAGAAGGGGACGGAATGCTACGTGCAGAAGCCATTCAAGATTGATGGCACGTATGCGTCGGAGAACGCTTTTTACAACGCCATGAAGGACTCGTCCAGCTTGCTAGGCACGTCAGGTCCCCTGAACATGAATGGCAACATCGTCATCCCGAACAAGCCAGAGTACGTCGTGGAGTTCGAGTTCTACGAGCACCCGCCTGTATCGACGATCCTAGACGGCCTGCTGTACAAGCAGTGGATTCTCTGGTACATGAAGATGTATTCAGACCGCTACTGGTCACCGTACAAGGTTGGCTACGTTGGCGACCCAAAAACCATCTTTCCAAACGATCCAGATGTAATGGCGAATCAGCAGAATGACCTACTCAATGCAATGCTTAACATGCGGACGAGCGGCGCCATGGCAACTGCTGGATACAACCGCATCGAGGAATATGGCAAGAACAGCGCCGCCTCGTCTGAGGTATACCCGGCATTCATTGACCACCTGGACAAGCAAACCATGTACGCGCTGGGTGGTTCCATGGGTCAGCGGGACGCTAGTGGTAACGAGCTCGCCGTGTCTCGGTCCATCGAGGATGCGTGGCTGCGGGTGAATAGTGGCAAGAGGACTCGCCACAAACGCATATGGACGAATTTCTTCTTGAATCAACTATTCCCGGAGAATGGCATTCACTTGACCCACCAGCAATTCCATTTCTCGTTCTCGCCAATGAGCCAGGTGAACATCGTCGATTTGATGAACGCCATCGAGAAGGGGCAGCAGGAATGCATCTTCAAGGACGTGAACGAGCCCCGTGAATGGGTACGAGAGATTTATGACAACATCGGAGCGGTGGATGAAGCCACGGCAAAGAAGCTCAAGGATGACTTCATGGAACTTAACAAGAAGCCAGAACCGGCGCCAGCATTTGGCGGGGGAAAGAAACCAGCGAGCGGTGGAAAGAAATGAAGGACTTGAAATGTTACCTCTGTGGCAATGCCAAGCTCGTCGCCATTAAATTCAATGCTGAAAGTGGAGAATCGCTCGACCTTGTCTGCATGGATTGTGGCTTGGTTGTTTATAGTATTCATGGTCATGTCGAAACAGTACAAAAAGTCCCGGCCAAGAAATACTTGAAGCCCATCAAAGATACACCTACACTCAACAAGCTGAAGCGGTCCGAGGAAACTATCGAAGCCCTGAGAAAATATCAAGAGGAATTACATCAAATGATTAGAGATTTGAAAGCAAAAGCAAAAAACGAGGAAGATTTACTAAAATGAGTGACCTCTCTCTAAGGCACGTGCTCCATGATAACATGGAGCGTGCGATGATCGGGAAGCCACCAATCGTGCCATCAATTGTCGTGCATGTCGTGAAAAACTGCAAGGTGACTGCCAAGAACGAGATGGAGGCGGTAATGATTGCCATGCGAGTGAAATGCGAGCTCTTGAGCGCTTATGAGAAGGCGAACGGCTTATTTTCAGCACCGTTGATAAGCGTCTCCATTTTCAAGGAGGTTGGCAAGATCGAGAAGGACACGTGGCGCGTGATAGCGAGGGAGATGCAGAAAATTGGTTAGACGTTCCCCGGAAAACCCGACGCAGCGTGATAGCGAGAGACATGAGAGGGTCTCCCAGCGGAGGCGGAACGTCGAGTGGCAGGTCGAGGCATTGCGGGTACTCAAGGACCTGGTCAGGGACAACAAGCTAACAACCAATGCGGCAGGAGATATTTTTAAGAAGAGGTTCAATCCCAGGACGAAATGGGGTGATGAGAACCCGGTAGATTGGTTTAACAAGAAGATAACGCACGCGAGGATGACACCTGATGAGCAACTCGTTGCGAGGGGCAATGCTTCCCATATAGGGACGAGTGGAAAGAAGACAAGGATGGCGAAGGTAAATCCAGCGGCGCTACCTGTCGTAGCGGCTGCAGAGGCAGCGGTGGAGAAGGCCAATGCGAAGGCTTACAAGTACAGGAGCAGGAAATCGTACCAAAAGGCAGCGAAGCTTGGTGTAAAGCGATTCGGGAGCTATGGGCGAGGTGGCGTGCCTACTTCCGTGAAACTACAGAGAATCGAGGCCGAATCAGTTAGAAGGAGTTTCAGCATTGAAAAGGTAATGAGCCACGTGTCGTGGTCTTTCAAAGGAAAGAATGGAGAGTGGCAGGTGCGAAAGAGCAGTGGGAAAGTGGTTGAGGACCCGACCGGATTAAAGAGGGCAGAGGCTGAATTTCGCCACGAATGGTGGAAACGAGCCCCGATAACGAAACAAGAGGCGAAGGACATCAAGGGCCTCTCCATCGAGCAAGACGTTGGACATACGAGATATAAGGAGCGTCCTCACTATGAGAGACCTGGAAGGAAGGAGAAGCTCACGAAGGAGCGCCACGTGATCGCAACCGAGATGGTGCAACACGTGTACAAGGACCTCGTCGAGAAGGGTGCTAAGGTGTACCCTATATTGATGCAGGCAAGTCGTGACACGAAACAATCACACAGGGCAAATGTTATCGGCACCAGGACCGAGATTGGGACCGTGAGGATCGTGTTCCCCGATGGGACTGTCAAACACGAGAAACTCACTGGATACGCTCCCGGTGGTAGAGATTGGAAGGAATTGCTCGCACCTTTCATGGTAAAGGAGTCATGGACCAAGAGAAGTTGGATGGAGGGCGTGGGGATTAGTGGGGGTGAGATGTCTGTTGGACAGGCAGCCGATGTACTTGACATGCTCGTGGCCATTGGCGACCCTGATTACAGGCCACCGAATGCGCCGAGACGAGGAAGCTCTGCAGTGGCCGGGTGGATGGGTGAGGCTGGCGGGGTTAAAGGAATGGTACACATGGGCGGGTCACTCTTGAGAGACATCGGTGAGAATGCTGTTACCATCGTTCAGGAGGCGATAATCGGCCGGGAGTACGGTTTCACGTTATCGAGTAAATGGGTGAAGTATAGGGAGAAAATGCTGAGGCATGGTACCATGCACAAGTCTGGGAAAACGTGGTTCCATGATTTCCCATCAAGGAAGGAAGGGAGCAAGATACCAGTGCATGGGGTTACTGGAAAGGTCGCAGAGATAACCACCGATCCTACACACCCGTTGCTATGGACCGGGACACTCGTGAACTCAATAACATCTGAGGTGTCGTACACTACAAGGTCCGTCTTATATGGTATATTCAAAACGAACCAAATGATTCACCCCGTTACCGGGGATCAGATGTATGATGTTGCCAGGTACGTGTTGAAGAATTTTAACTTCCTGGCACACCAAAAGGTACTTGGAAAGGTAAGGCAGATGGCAAAGGATACAATAATTAAATATATCAACGACGTGATACATGGTGGTAAGGAAATCACCCACAAAACAGAAGCGATACTTGACGAGGCCGACAAGAAGCAAGAAGAGGAATTCGAGTCAGTTTTCGACAAGATGGCTAAAGGTGGAGAATTTAATGAAGCAACTGGTGACTGGGAGGTAAAGTGAATGCCAGTATCAAGAGACACGGATTTGACCATGAGATTGAAGCACTTCAATCTCTTTGAGAAGGATCATAAAGGACGCGACATTCCAATCGAGCCGAGGGACCCGCTCACCGCTGGGTTCCAAGCTCCTGGAACGCTGAGCTTGAAGAATGGATATCACCCCGTCGGTAAACTTGGATGGGATGACATCTTTGACAAGAACGAGGTTCACTGCAGGTGGTGCGGTGCGAAAATGTTCTTCTACGAGGAGACCGACTTGGAAATCCTGTATGGGTGCCCAACTTCTGGCTGCAAGAACGACCCGAACATGCCAGAGTGGTACAGGATGGGAGAGTCACATAAATCAATGCAAACAAAGGAACAACACTTTTAAAACGTGATAAAATGAGCCAACCTTTCAAACAAACACCAAGAAAATCACTGGTACTAAAAGATGTCGAAGGGTACGTGATATTGAAGTGCAGGCGATGTACCGACCAATTCTACGTGCCTGAGAAGAAGACTCGAAATGAAGCCGACAAGCAGCTCGCATATGACGTGTTCAAATTTTGCGCAGCTTGTGCACAAACCGAGAAACCGCCAATAATGGCAACTGCTCCAATTAACAAGAACTGGAAGCCAGGGGAATGGAACCCTGCTAACCACGACTACGAGAGGATGCAGAAAGGATGAACTACTGGCAGCATTTCATGTTCTCCAATGCAGCACTTGTTGTTTTTGCGATAATGTGTGCATCGTTGAAATGGCAGTGGGTTTCTGCATTCACTTTATTTTCTTTCATGTCCGCATCGTCATATGCAGATACGGACCTGAAACTCGACATGCATCGTCACTGGTTCTTTCATTCATCGGCGCCCTGTGCAATTCTTCTCGGGTGCTTGATCCTGGTGCCTGTGACGAGCGTGCGGGATATAATGGGCGTTGCATTTTTTTGCATGTCACACGGCGTCCATTTGCTCTGCGACATCAAGATCGGCAGGGCTGGAAAGAGGGGGACTTACCTCATTTACCTGGTTAAAAGGAATCGTCTTTCGGTAAAGCAAACTGACGCGTGCCTGTTCTGGCATGGTCTAGCGTCGGCGTGCCTGGCCGTGGCCCTGGCTCTTGTAGCCAATATTTAAATACGACATGGACGTTCCTAGGACCAGGTGAGACCTTCATTGAAAAGTACCCTGGTACGCCGACTAAATCTTCAATCAACAGGTCCTGGAGTGCTGGACGGCAGCGTGTTCAAATTCACGGCACGCAGCATCTCCACGAACGAACTATGCGAACCAATGATGAAGATTGCATTAGGGCAGGTCCAAGGCTTGCCCCTTCTTTTCAGGCATCGCCATCCTGCTGGTAATGAAGATAAGGTGGTGCCTATCTTTGGCCGTGCTACTGGGGGACGGATTGAGAAGGAGGAGGATATCTCGTACATGATCATAGACTACGAGGTTCCCCTGAAGGCTCCCAACGGGCACGAGCTGGATGATAAAAAGCTCTTTGCAGACTGGGTAAATGCAAGTGCTGAGGAGGGTAACCCGATTGGCATTTCAATGGCGTTTATCCTGCAACTCGAGGATGGTAAAGCGTACTGGATTGACATGTACGAAGCCTCGGGAACGCACGTGCCCGCGTGTGTTGATTGCAGGCACGTGTTGGAAATGGAATCTAATGAGCAAGGTGAAACTATCTTGGCAGAGGAAGATGAACAAGTGGAAGCAGAAGCAGGAAAAAAGCATGCGGAATACGAGGCCCGGCTCGAAAAGCTCACGAAAGAGAAGGTAGAGCTGGAGAATAAGCTCGTGACCGCTGAGAGTGAAAAGGCTAAGATCGAGGACGACCTTTCCACGGTGAAGGCCGAGAACGCAAAGTTCGTGGCCGAGACGGCAAAGCTTAGCCTTGGCGTGCAGGCGCTGACAAATCGCCTGGACTACGCCGAGACCAAGAAACCGCTCGTGGACAAGATCATCGCACTCGAGAAACGCCCGGAGCTCGAGGACTTCTACAAGAAGCAGACGTTCGAGTACCTTCAAAAGGAAGTAAAGAGATTGGAGGTAAACTCGGCGACTGGCCAGGCAGAGACCGCGACGCAAGGAAATCCAGCGGAGAAACTCCTGGCTGAGATGCAGAGGAAGAAGCTCGAGGCACCAAAGACGGACGTGAAGAAGGCCTTGGAGATGTGTGCTCCTGACCTCCGTCCGAAAATGGCTGAATTTTTCAAGGCCCAGGGCATGGAGGCTGATAAATAATGAGCACTCGGCATAACAGACAAGACCCGGCGGATTATCTGAAGGGGCACAAGACGAGGCTTCACGACTCGTTTAGCACGTTCTTCGGTGACCCGCTCAAGTACACGGGCACGGGGCCGGGAGCGGCAGTCGGGGGACCACCGTATGACAGCATCATCATTGTTGCGCCATACAACGACACGGCAAGCAAGCAGCGGTGTCTTGGTGTTTCTGACAGTCAAATACCGACTCGTGGAGGCCTGGTTGGTTCGATAGGTCGCGCAGCATATGACTTGATTTACAAGTCCATGGGAGAATGGCGCCAGGGGCAGCGAGAGATTGCAGTCGTGGTCCATGGTGTCCGGGACATGATTAACAAGAAGTCCGGGTCAATCGTCTACGACAATGACGAGGTGGCACCGTATCCAGGTGGATTTGTCCCGAGAACATCGACGATGACATATCTAGGTCGCGTCAAGAGCGGCCCCATCGCGTATAACGTTAGGGGACCCATCATCATCGAGCCACTACACGTGAACAACAATGGCGAAGGCTGGCTCGATAACGGGCCTTGAGGTGAATGACACATGAGCTGGAACTTTAACGATCCGGTAGGGCTTCAATTGCCCAATTTTACCTACGGCGCAAACATCCCGATATGGGCCCTGAGCCCAGCATTTGTCGAAATGGTGCGAATGTGGGACTCTAAATGGCAGCCGGTGCTCTCCACTGTAATGAAGCGTATCCGCGCTCCTGGCGGCGGAGCTTCAACTTTTGGATGGCCGCTGGTGATCGACCCCCAACCAATCTCTAACATGTACTCCCCGTATGCTCGGACTGAAGACTACCTGAGTCTCGGGGCTGACATGGAGAGATGGTGGAGTCGAATGACGAAAATCGGCTTCATGATGGAGCCCGAGGAATTCCTCGTGCAATTCACGCCACAGTTCAACTTTGGCACGGATGTACGGATGCGGCGTCTCACCGAGATGTGCGCACGTGCAATCGAGCGACGTGTAGAACTGGAACTCGTGAACTACATGTGGGGCAACCCTGCAACCGTGAGCAACTTCAGCAATCAATCAACTAACAGGCTGATTCACTTCGATCTCACGGCTGCTGCGAACGGCATGATCGGTGCAGCATGGAATAACTACACGTCCAGCGACCCTTTCCGGGACATCGACAATGCCATCGACCACCAAGAAGGACTCGGCGATCTCCCCTTGAACAACCTGTTCATCGGGAGCAAGGCCGCAAAAGTCCTCAAGAATCACCGCGTGATCATCGAGCGACTCAAGTATGTTCGTGATCTCTCAGGCGGGACACTCCAGGCATTCTACGCAGGTCTCGACAACGGCATGAAGATTCACAAGGTGGTCGCGCACACGTACAAGACCAGTGCTGCGAATGCGGGCGCCATCAACGGCGAGTCCAACATGGGTGATAACGCAGCAGCCGAGTGGGGCAATGACAACAAGTATTGGTTCATGCGGGCTGGTGGATACGAGTTTGCATTCCTGGCGAATGACGACCTCGGTTTCACGTTCACGAGCCGGTGCAACCAGTATCACGACGGCAATGGCCTGTACGAGTACACGTGGGTTGATCACGACCCGCACATCGCACGGACGCGCTTCGAGCTCAAGTTCTCACTCGGTGTCGGGGACTTCGCAAACATGGTGCGTCTCGACAACGTATGTCCAGTAACGGCATAAGAGGAATGACAAATGGCCACCATCCCAACAATCGAGGAGGTACTCGAGTGGCTCGAGTACGCTGGACTCGGGTTAACGTCCAGTCACCTTCCATCCGTACTGACCAAGCTTGTCACCGGGCGGATTTGTGGCCTCGTTGAGGAGGGTGGCAATATTAATTTTTCTTCTCTTGCTGACCTCGCGGACCCCAAGTTTTATATTTGGGGGTCGGGGATGGCCATGTATCTTGAACTCATATCCCAGCGAGGCCAATATCACTGGAACACTGGTGATGTAGCAGAGCAACAGGTAGGAGACGTGACCACCAAGTACCAGCGGTGGTCACCAATGTTCTTTTTTGCGCAGGGGAACGCCCCGGGTTTCTACGAGCTTCTCCCGCATGATTCGTATAGGATGATGGCGGCAGACCTCGTCAGGAAGTGGAAAATGTCGCAATTCAGGCTAAACAAGCCGGATGAGGTTGCATTTGGTAGCAGGTCGGCGAGATTTGATCTTTCCACGAACCGGTGGGAAATATACACTTCTGGAGGGACGTTATCATAATGGGCATGCTCACCGACTTCACGCTGATCCAGTTCAATGGAGAACGAAATGCCGGGGACCCCATCATCATCGAGAAACAAGGGGTAGCAGAACGGCGAGCTGGAGGAAAACACGTTTCCACGCTCTCGAACATCATTGCTGTTGTTAGGGGATTAAGTTTGAGGGGGCGAGGAACGAGAAACATGAACCCTGGTGAGGATGGTGTTAGATTTAACGGTTCGAGAGAGTTCCAAATCGTGAAGAGCGATCTCGACGCTATCGGCATAACACTCGCGGACGAGAAGTACTTGCGGGTGTTCCATGCTGGCCAGGTGCACAAGGTAACGGCCATGGAACCGCTCGGACGGGAGCGGATCGTCAGGCTGTTCACGGAACGCACCAGGGATGACTATCCCACGTTTATACACGAGTGGGACTTTGAAGATGATACCGTGGGCCAGGCGCCAGAGAGCTGCACGGTAACGGTACCAACTGGCACCACCGCAGCGGTAGCAATTGACGGTACTACCAACGTGGTGGCCATGACGAGTGCCGCGACGAAATATTCACAAGTTGCCATCAACGTCCTCGATGAATGCGAAGGACCGGCAATTACTATTGAATTTGATTTCAAGATCACTGGAACGCTTGCCACTGGAAACGTGGCAAGGTTCATATTAGGCGAAATAACTGACCTTATAGATTTAGGCAGCAATGTCCTTCTCTACTTGTTGGTGGTGAACACAGGTGGAGTTTTATCCATCACGGACTTCACGGGAACTCTGTTCACGAAAACAATCACTGCTTCATCTTGGGTACACGTGAAAGCCGTCGGCTCGAAGGGGCTCGGCTCGGTCGAGATCAATGGAGAGGAAGTGATCAGTGATGTCGACATTTCTGGCTTCACCGTGCTTATCAAGCATCTACTCACTTGTGGTATCGCGGCAAGTGGTGCGACCATTGAATTGGATAACGTGGAGGTGGATTGCGTTGCTCGATGAGGTGTGCTTCGAGAGATTGGTCGATGATTTGAACAGTCTCTCTTTTACCGTGACTGGAAAGAATGACAAGGGGGTAACGAAGACCAAGTCATTCACGATCCACAGCTTCCCGGGGAACGAGTTCGCTGACGAGGAAGTGCCAACCGTGGTGGTGGCGATTTATGATCACTCCCCTGGTTATGGGGGAATAAGTAACTTGGCGAGCGTGGATGAGTTTAACGTGCATAACTTCTCAAGGGCGTTCACGGCGAGCGTGGAACTGAGGATGCACGCCAGGGAGTACAAGAAGGGTGCAGTGATGTTTCACCCGAGAGATATCACGAAGGCCATGTTTGACAAGGTGGTGAAGCGTGTCCAGGCATCGTGGGACAGGATACTCATTGATTATTATGGATCGGTAAGCGACGCTACCTTGGATGAGACCAGGGATTATCAGGAGTTCGTGCAAGGTACAACGGAGTCAATGCGGCTCCTAAGATTCCAAATAAAATATGAGCGGCACTGGACAAAGATGCTTGACGGAGAGACAGCCGAGGATGGCAGTATCTTGACCATCGAGTTTGGGGCTTCAGATGTCGATGCATCAGAGGACGAGCCGACGACTGTAATGAATGATTAGGAGGAATAGACACAAATGGCAGACATGTACGTGCGGGTGAGCGAGCGGACACCAATCCCGGCACGGGTGCCGATCGGGAAAGCGAACGTGGCGGTTGTTGGATATGACGCTGCCAACGATGCCTACTTCCTCTCGGCGAGTGGTGTTCGCATTGACCCTGCAAATTGGCAGGGTTACAAGATTGGAAAGCTCGAGGATTTCAACGCCCTCTACAGTACAACGCCAGGAAACACGGCGTTATACAAGTGGATGACGACGTATTTCGGAGAGCTGAAAAGCGGGGCAGACCCAGCAACCGTGTTTTTCTACAGGTTCGGCGGGGAAGCAGGCGGGACATACACCGATCAAACGGCAATACCTGCTGGCGGCGTGAAGGAATGGAAAACGGTAACGTCTCCGGTGACGGCCGTTACTGGCGTGAAGGTTCATTATCACGCCGGGAATGGCGGCGTGGATGAGACAGTGTCACAAGATGCTCCCAGATATACGGCTGAGCAGGATGAAACCGGGAAGTACACGGGCAAGATCACGTTCAAGGCCGGGTATCCGGGAAATGGTGGCTCCGTGGAGCAAGCAGTAAACCTGGCAACCGACACGGTACTCATTAGCTACACGACGGCGACGACATCCGAGGCACTCAAGATATTCAACAACCAGGACGTGCAGCTCTTGTGCTTGGCGTATGATCCAGGGAAAATGAGTGGTGCATCCAGCGCGCAGGGCATTTATGGTGGAACGTCGTTCATTGATGACATGAAAATAGCACTGGCGCATTGCACATCGAGAACGAACAGTGGATGGTATCGGCAGCTATGCTGTGGGCTTCCGGCGAATGCCGCGCTCACGGACGCGACCGGCAAGTATGGTGGGTCGTATTCCGAGTATTTCGCGGATTTCAAAGCGAATGAACTCGGGGCGAATCAAAATGTCATGGTGGCAGGAGAAAAGCAAACCCTGGCAACCAGTGGATATTTTGGTGAACGGGATACGAGTGCCATGATTGCTGCGGCCGTGCGCAACACGAAAATCCGCAACACGCTCACCGGATACACGCCACAACTAGCGGTAACACCAGAGGAGAACGAATCCATTCTCAGGGCGTACCAGGTTGCGCAGATAATGACATGGTCCAAGATACAAAATCTGAGGGGGCAACTGCCCTTCCTGAATTTCGGGTACACGTTTGGCGTCGGGCGCCGAAAGACCATCAATAATGTCCGGTGCTTGTACCAGATAAAACACGCGCTCCTGGCGGCTCTCTTGCAGTTGGTGCTTTCACCAGACCTGCACTATGACATCGGAGGAATCCGGCGTATCAAGTCGGTCATCGCCGCGACCATCACGGAATGCGAGCAAAAAGGCCTGTGCGATGGACTCGTCTCCATGTCCATCCCGATAGAGGAGTACCTCGCCATCCCGGTCGGAAAACGGACCGTGGAGGACCAGACAATCGTGACGGCGGCGCAGGACAGCGCCATAGTCGACAACATTGAAGTAACATACCTGTGGGGTCCAAACCCCGAAACAATCGTGATCAGCGCGCTAGGTGATATCTAACATGCCAACAGAGACAGCAAAAAAATCATGGAACGACCGGATGAAGATCACCATCTCGTACAAGTCAGTGAAGGATGGTGGCTCCGGTTCGGAAGGCTCCACCATCGTGGCGGTGTGCGACGGCCTGGAGATTAACGGGATTGGCTACAACCACGACCTGCGTGGTGGATTGTCGGTGTGGAATCAGGTGATGGTCACCAAGCGCAATGAAAGCCAGTCTGGCCGTCTCATGGTAGCGCAGACCGAGCAAGCATTCGCCATGCTAAATTGGCTCGCCCAGTTCGACGAGTTTTTCGACATCTATCTCGACGAGATACCTGGCGATCAGAACGCTGGCCAGGGCCAGCTCATCTACGGGCAGCGGGCATTATTCGGATGCAAGATAGACCCGATGGACGAGCGATGGGACAATGATTTGCCGATGCGGACATTTCCGTTCACGTGGATGAACTATGGATACGTGACAGGCACGGGATACATGGTAATCGGCGATGGGAAATTTGTATCACCACCAAGCGTTCCATCAGAAGCGAAAGAATCGACGTGAGATCAATGGTCGATCTCATAGACGCCATCTTGCGGGGTATCAAAACCCGTGCATTTTTTTATTCTAAATATTATGGGGCAATAGAATATCGCCCCCTCACGCTCAAGGAGGTCGAGGACTGCTACCAAAAGGCGTTTAAAGGCAGGTCCATCGACGCCGTTAATTTTATCACCATGCATCGCATGGGTGACAAGATAACACCTATTCAAACAGTTGAACTCGCCATGGAGATAAACTCGATCCGGTCGATCATTAACTCGTGGATCGTGTACCACGCGGTAAAGGATTTCCAACCACCTCGATGGAGGCAGGAGCAAGATGGCTTACCTCTCGGGATACACGCCATGCGAGAAGACGCATGCGCCTTAGAGGTAGACGCATTCGCTACTGAAATCCTTGAACTAAGCACTTCTCCTGGAGATAGGATGGACAGCTTCCTCGAAACTGCCGATGGAAAGACCCTTGGAATGGCAACGTGGAAATTGGATATACCATTACTCGAGAATCTAGGAGACGTGACGGAACTCCAGTTGAAGTTCCTTTCGACGAGCCTGGACAAGTACACCGGTGAATGGAAGTCGGAGATTTCATCCACCGTCGAGGAAGCGATGCGGAAGGTTCATTTCAGGCCTGAATTTAGTTATGACAACGCACAGCTTGACATAATTGCCAAGCTGGACGCCATCAAAAAAGGTGAACAATAACGAGCTTGGACGACATCTCGGTGCGAATCGGTATCAGTGACGTGGGAAGCCTCAAGGAGGCAGCGAAGCTCATGCATGACGTGGAGGCGATGTCTGGCGCCGTGATATCGGCAATCGAGGTAGCATCAAAGAGCGCCGGGGTTCTTGGCGCAAAGGTTGCACAGGTTAACGCGAATGCGCCACAAATGCAGGGTTTATTGGAGGTATTCTCGCAAGCCTTCCAACAAACTTTTAATCAATGGAAGGGGATTGATGAGGCTGCCAGGGACGGGATCGCCGAGATGCGTGCTGAAATTGGGGGGATCGTCGGTGGGATACGAGTAGCGACGAGCCATATTAGTGCAGCGATAGATGAGATAAAGGGGAACACGTCACTCGAAGCGGTGTCACAAAAAATTACTGAAATCGTGGCACAGGCGAGGGGCCTCATCGGGATGCAATCAGCACTCGGGGAAATGGCAACAACCCGCCAGGAGGCCACTGCTGGAGGAACGCAGGGCCCTGATATACAAACCACGGTAACGTTAGCGGTCGCAGACGCGTTCCGGGAGCCAATAACGACGCTCGCTGGTGAGGTTTCTCGTGTTCAGGCTGAATCGGAGAGAGCAACTCGAGCAGGACTAAATGTAATGACCGCGATAGAGTCAGCCATTAAAAAAATAAATGTACCTCTATCGCAAGTACAAGCTGGGATTGATGAGGCTGCATTGGCGCAGAAAATCGTTGATGAGCTTCTGAAGGTGTTGCCCCAGCAGCAGCAGACCCAGCCTGCAGTAACATCAGGCAGACGGAGTAAATTTGATAGGGATACCGACACGGCTCTTGGGAAGATCGACCTGTTTTTCTCGAGCGAGTGGAAATTGTTCACGGATAGATTTGGAGACATGAGGGATAAGGTGGACAATATATTCAAGAGTACTGATGGGCTCGGCGAAAAGTTTGACAAGCTCAAGGGCAGGGTCGGCGATCTCATGTCAGCATATCGAAAGAATGCAGCGGCCACTGCGACCTCGAAACAGCCAGCGCCGATCATCGGAAGCGCAGATGCGTCCAGTGGCGAGGAGGCTCCTTCCACGGGTGGTGGAAGCGTCAAGAAACGTTCAGCGATTGAAGAAATAGGCAGACAGAGGCATGGATGATGGGGATAAACATTGCAAGCAGCCTGGCGAATGCCGGGAGCGTGTACAAGCTTAACAAGGCATCTAATGTTGAACTCCTTAAATTGGTCAACGACCTTGGACCGCAAATGCTCGAGTATGAGGCACTGGGATTAGTTGGTATCGTGCCGGACGTGTTACTCGGGATATTTCCATTGTACCTGGTGACAGACCTGGAGACTGGAAAGTCTGGAAAGAATCTCCGGTTCAGGGGGATAAACGGCCACTTGCTGGCGTTTAACAAGAGTATCGGGGACACGCTCATCATCAAGTTTTCACTCGTTGGCCCAATTGCGCCGATATACCTGCAGATACTCGAGATGTACTATTACAGTGGATCGGAGTACACTGAAAAACAAAATTTCAATACTATTGGGAGTTTTCCTAATCTCCCTGGAGGGGCGCTTGCCAGTGCTATTCCTGCGATAACAGGGCCGACCAGCATGACCATGCGATTCGGGCAAGTTTCGGACGTGGCGACACAGGGAACGTTCAACCAGGAAATGGCGTCTGGAGGGTCGATGGAGCTCCCGAATGACACGAAATTTGACATGACACAGAATGCTGAAGTTGACCTTGTCGGGGCGGAATCCAGCCAGGTGACGACACACAAGAACACCATTGGGCAGGACGTGGAGAATGATGATTGGGAACTCATTACAAAAAGACGCACGTTTAACGTGATCACGAAGAATGAAATTTATCCAAGGATGTACATCGAGCACCTCCTCAGGACCGAGCGACATGGCATGGCGAAAGGCGAGATAGAGGTGGACATGCTTCTCAGGAAGTACACCGAGCAACCGGTGAAAACGAGATACCTGTATAAGCTTGCAGGGAAGGAATCCGTCCCAGGCGCTGACAACAAAAAAGTAGTTAGCAAGGACAAGGCCGGGATAGATAAAATGCTCAAGCAAGGCGCTAAACTGGATGCTAAAATGACAAAGCTCTTGTTATTGCAGGGATTGTCAAAGAAGCTCACGGCGTCCAAGGTTACTGAAATCGCAGATGTCCAGAGGCAGAAATTTGATCTCATGGATAAGGTCGGCGCCGCGAGATCGGGGTCCCCGAACCTCGTTCAAGAATCATCAAGAACCAGGTATTCGGCCGGGGAGGGGCTCACGAAGTGGCAGGTTGTCGGGGTTAATCCAGATGACATTATTAACGCGGGCGCCGTTTCACTGTGGATAAATGGTGGATGGAGGGCCGTGGGCACGGCATTAAACATGATCTTCAGCCCATCACCATTCGCTACCGATCCGATAATGGGAAGGATGCTGAGTGCTGTTGGATTTGGCACTGCGAATGCAGGTGCCGCAGGGCGAAAGATCACCGGGATATCAAGCGAACCACCAATACTTGCCCATGTCATAGAGGATGATGATGAATCGGTTCCAACCGCACCACATCAGGCACCATCAATCAATCATGGAAGCGCATCGAGCACGTCATTCACGCAAGTCGCAGCATTCAACCAGGACCCATCACTGGCAAGTACCACGCTTAATGGAAAGACGGGCGTGACGGAATACAACACGCCACTCGTGAAATGGAAGGATTTTCTTGATTTCATGGGCGAGGATAATACAGTTGATGATATCATCGACATTCTCGCTGCAACTCCCGTGAACAAGCAGTTCGACATGGAGCAAACCATTTATTGTGGATGTAGGCTGTTCAAGATAACAGGGGCCGTGCCATACAATGGCGAGCTCGAGTTCGAGACACCGGTGAAATGCTCGTTCCGGGTGGACTTGCAGCAGAACATCGCGGGCGAGCAGCTCACCATCTACATGGCAGGGTCGAGCGGGTCGGAGTTTCCGGTGCAGCCAGGGCTCACGTATTTCATGGGGACATCAGCACGCCCATCATGGTTGATGAATCCCGATGACTACATGATACATGTTAACAAGCCGGTCAAGGACGAGATATACTTCTACTTCAAGTCAATCGAGTTGGCTGGAGAATATTACCACGTGCTCGGGTTTTTCTTCTACCCGTTATTGGGGGTTTGAAAATGCCTACCAACGAGTTCACCACTGCTCTCACGTTCATCATCCCCATGAGGGATGTGGATGGAGAGGTAATTGGGAAAGCCATCATTAGCAATGACGATAATGAGATGCAGGTGTTCTCGTCATTTGGGATTGATGGAACGTATTGCGAAGCATGCATCCACGTGATAGACCCGATAACCACGAAAAAATCCATCCCTCAGATAGGGGACCCGATCAGCGTCGTGGTGCACGGCATAAAGAACGGGACGTTGATTTTTATCATATCAAATGTCAGGTACAAGGACACGCTTGGAGACGAGAACTGGAGATTGGAGATAACCGGGGAAGCCCCTCTTTATTACTGGATGCGACATTGCGAGTACAACGGAACCATTGACCTAGGAAAATCGAAGGACTATGGCGAAGCAATATCAAAGCTCATGCGGGCGGCCATGGATGCCAATGGATTACCAGACAAGTTCACGGTGCACTATAATAAAGATAAAGTTAGCAAGGCGTTCGATTACATCTTCAGCTTCAACCAGACCGTCGCATTCATCATCAACAGGATAGCTCACGAGTTAGAACTCGAGTATTATTACTCGCCATTCGGAAATGACTTGTACATTGGATCGCCAAGCCCATCTGATGAGGAACTCGACACTGAAGGACTTGGAAGGCTCGCGGGCGCGGGGAGGCACGTGAAGTACGCCATCCCAGGTGGGGGCGGTGACGCAAAGGTGGTGTATGACGCGGTGATACCGGGTGCATTGTACGCGCTCCCTGGGTCACTCGCTGCCATGGCTGATGGCTGGTTGTGGAAGGTCGTGAAAGGGTCGTACTATGCACGTGGTGATGGCGAGCGGGAGAATCACGTGAAACTACTAAGGGCCGACGTGTTGTGTGATGATCTCCTCCTGGCGGTCCTGGAGGACGAGGATATTCACTCATCATTCCCGGAAGTAGGAGACCTGATAAAAGTAGGGGACGTGAGCCAGCGAGATGGCATGAGCGACAAGGATCACGTGCATGGTAGATATCAAGCGCTCGTCGCTCCCTCTGATAGCAGCAAGCAGGATTCTGGTGCGTGGGACTTTAGTGATGAGATAAAAATGTTACCACTCACGAAAACGACGCCATTCGCAGGGGATGGCGTGGGCCTCTTGTTCCCCAAGACAACCAAGTCACGGGCTCTCATATTCTCCCCGAATGAGCATCATAATCATGGTTACATTGGCCCGATGACATGGAAAGAGGGGAAGGACAAGCAACAAGTACCCGAGAAGGAAGATGATGACTTTCTTCTTAGGTTAGAAGATGGATACATTTACTTTGATAAGGCGAATGCCACGTGGTTGCTACGGTCCGCTACGGTTAAAATTGAGGCCGCCACCCCGGCGGCTGCGACGACAAAGCCTGACACGACGCCGGAATCTGGAACGTACATCAAGATAGAAAATGATGGCAGCGTGACGGTGAAGGGCACGATCATCAATGTCGAAGGAACTCACATCAATCTCGGGGAAAATGCAGCAAAAATGGTGGCGCTTGCCGATCACACGCACAGTCTCGCCAGCGTGTTCTGCTCGCAGCTTTACGTTCCTGGTGCGTTTGGAGGGGTCATGGGTGGGTCAAATTCTAATACATCGAAAACGAAGGCTGAATAATGCCAGGGCGATCAGGAGCGAATCCGTATGGTGCCGGTGAAGGCACCAACAACCACGTGTTGCTACTTAACAAGGGCACGAAGACGCATGGCCAGCTGGATGTCGGGACTGATATTCACGCTCTATCACTCAAGGCAGTTCCTGCAAATGATGATGAGATTGCCATTGATGATAGTGCTGATAGTTATAACAGGAAAAAAGTAAAGGTATCGAGCATCTCTGGCACGGGGGAATACTACCATGACCGGTTGCACGCCATCTCGTCCACGAGCGATCATAGCAGCGTGGCGACGCCTGGGAGAATGCTCAAGGCCGATGCGAACGGACTCCCCGCGCAGGCGACGAACACGGATACCGAAGTTTCGGACGCCGTGAGCAAGAAACATGATAGCACGAACGACCCTACAACAGGGCAGAAGGCTGCGCTGGTGGGAACGTCCGGGACCCCTGGATATACTAACAAGTACGTGACGAATAATGATCCGCGAAATACCAACTCGAGGACACCCGCATCTCATGGTAACGAGGCGCACTCGAGCGCGTTCACGACCCTCCCACTGGTGAAGGCGGATACCGACATCGCGGACGCTATTGCCAAGAAGCACGCGCACGTCCCGAGCAACATGGATATAACCAGGGATGGCGATGGTAACATAACGCAAATGGATTTCGATGATGAAAGGCAATACACCATAACCAGGAATGCTTATGGAATAGACCACGTTACCCTCGTCGGAGAAACGACGTGGACAATCACCAGGGATGGTAACGGGGTAATTACAGGAATCGTGGTGACGTGAACATGGAAAGCAAACTCGCCAGGTATGAACGCATGGGCAAATGCAACCACTGCCTTAATATCGGCGGCAACCTGTTCGTTGACGAACCTGAAACATATGGGGAGCAGGTATTCATACACACGGTAGGAGATTACATGGTTACCGTAGCAATGAAGGTAACGAGTGATGCAGTTGCCCTTACACCAGACGTTGATGTCAATGCCACAGAAATAGCGGCTGCTGTCTGGGATAGATTGCTATCGCTGCACGCAATCTCAGGCAGTGCTGGTGATGTCGTGAAGAAGACGAAGAGTGCCGTGGACGATGCACAGGCACTCATCATGGCTGGATACTAGGAGGATGATGGCGATGGCAACATATCCAATCTGGGCAGGGTTCACGGAACTCGGCGTCCCGAGGACCGGGCTGACGCCAACAATATCAATACACAGGATAGATACTGGCGAGCTCGTCGTGAGCGATGCCCCGTTGATCGAGATCGGGCATGGAAATTACATTTATAACTTCACGGATTTCGATGATAAAATATTTTATTGCTGGACGGTTGATGGAGGTATAGACCTGAGTGATGTCGATAGATACAGGATGGGATGCAGCGATGAAATTCCAGAAATTACCTCGACTATACGGAGGATAAGAAGGGGATAAGAAATGCCAACAGGAGCTAACGATCTTGGGAAAGCCGTCCTCCAGGACCAAAGGACGGGTGACGTGTATGTTGACAAGGACGGGAATCTCGTCACCATAGAGGATGCGAGCCTGGCGATGCAGGAATGTCTCGTGGCGCTCAAGACCATCATCGGTGAGGAGGTATTTGACATGGATTGGGGGTTGGACATCTTCGGGATAATTAGGAACCCGTTCCTCGTCGAGCCAGTATCCCTCATCACGAGTGCGGTCATGGCATGCCTGGACCCGTCTAAAATCACGCAGATAACACAAGTTTCTGTCCAGAAGGTTGAACAGGACAAGGATAATGAAGGATCATATTATGTTGATGTTGGGGTACGAACAGTGAATGGAAATATTCTAACGTTAAAAACAGACTTTGGTGAATGAGATGAGCTATGGATTCACGGAAAACGGATACGTGGTAAAGCCACTTGCGACCATACTCGAGGAGGCGTTTGCCAGGTTACATGCAATCGATCCCAGGATTGCCACCACAAAAGGAACGTGGATATGGCAGGTTTACAAGAGCAAGGCGCTCGAGTATAACGAGTTGGACAAGGCAATAGGATCACTTGCAAATATCATCAATTATGATAACGCTCAGGACTGGTCTCTCGAATCATGGGGCAACTCGCTGAGCGTGATACGGAAAAACGCATCGAGGGCGACGGTCGTGCTCACGCTCACAGGACTTGCGGCTGCATATTTAGTAGCATCCGGGAGCACGTTTTCAACGAGAACCGGAATTGCATACCAAACTACTTCCGACGTGGTGATCCCGAACATCATCAGGGTGAAGAAGGGAGTGTCGGCTGGCGTGGATGATATCCCTACTAAATACTCGGGGGTCACGTCGATCTCGTGGATTAACTCGAACCCGAGCCAGACTGGCACGCCATACGCAGAGACGACAGGTTGGGGGTATGCGGGCGACCAGATAACTTGGACCGGGGCCGACGAACCTGCGGAAGGAACATACTATTACATCGGGCTTGATGCGACCGAAAACGTGAGTGTTGATGCATCTGCAATCGCTGTAGTGGCAGGTGCAGATAGTAGCGTGAGCGAGGGTCAAATCACCGAGAATACTGGTGGACTTGGTGGCGTGAGTAGCGTGGCGAATAATTATGCGAGCATTGGAGGGGCTGACATCGAATCGAATGCTGCATACAGGCGTCGCATTAAATCCAATCAAAACGTGCAGTTTGGCTACCAGAAGATAGCCCAGATTGTTGGTGAACTCGAAGCTGTGCGTGCAGCGAAATGCTTCCAAACAGTAGGAGTTGATGTCGCATTCCCCACGAGTGATTGGGACGTGGCTGGCACGTGGACGACATTCGAGACGATGTCCATGTATGACGCCGATGATGTCGTCTTCGGGCAAACATTCGTGCCTACCGGCGACAGGCTCACGATAAAATATATTACAATCTATGCAAAGCGGGAAGGCTATCCGGGGGCTCTCAGGCTCAAGCTGTACATGTGGAAAACCGACTATGCAACGACCATCTCTAAATCAGCAATCTCTGACAAGGTGTTCACGGCTGATGATGTCGATCCTGACAATCCAGATGATTGGCAAGAGATACAAATACCCTGTAGATTCGGTGGGCAAGACCCGACGCACACGTACATGTTCACCATCGAGTGTGATGATGACGACTCCGATGTTGACAACCACTGGGATTTCAAGTACCAGGCTGCAGGGAATGAGTATGCAGGCGGTCTCATGTTCGTGGACGGGACGGATGAAGCAGCCGCAGATATTGCATTCAAGACCAACTGGGGAGGCGCGTCATACAATCTCATCGTCGCCACTAACCCCGGCTATGATCTCTTCGACTATCAAACACAGATCGAGGACATGATCATAGATTTTGAAAGGAAATGCTACTCGCCAATCTGCATCCAGGGAAACGTGATCGAGGCGACCACCGCATACATAAATGTAACTGGCACCGTGTTCATAGACCCATCACAGGACTGGGATTCGGTGGTGAATGCCATGAGGGAGAACATAGCATCATACATCGACGCTCTCGGTCCAGGAGATAATGTCGTGTTTTCACAGGTCGAGTACGCCATAATGAATACGACTGGCGTCCTGAAGCTCGTGGATTGCACGATACAGCGGAATGGTGATACAGCAATCACGAAGGCGTCCGAGGCAGATGTCATCGTCAGCCAACTCGAAATAGCAGAAATGGACTCTGGAACATATGGCGCAGGAACCGACTTCACGAGAGGCTACCTCTAATGGAGCGATACAGCATAGCAACGTTCACGTCCGCATGGACAAGGTACTATGCGGCGTCGGTGAAAGGGTCATGGATACCGAATCTGGGCACGTGGCTCAACGGCCAGTGGAAGCCATCTGGTGTTTTTCTTGCCGACGGCTCAATACTCAATCCATGTCAATTATTTTTGCTGGTAAATGAGCGTACCCGAGACGTAGCAACTATCGTGACTATTGCATATAAAACGGCAGCAATTACCTCTTGGGTACAAGAGATCAAGAATGGATCGGTGCAACAGTTTCCGGTGTTCACGCATTCTCAAAATAAGACCACGACGATAACAATACCTGCATACACTGATAGCGAGACCATCTACCCGTTACCAGATAATAACGTGTACGAGATAACCACGGTTACCATTACTGGAGGGGCTGGAAGGAACCAGGAGAAGTTCTCTATACTGGCTCTTGCGAGTCCGAGCCCCAGGATATTGTATGGACTCGGGGCGAATGATTTGATGCAGAATTTGCTCAGGGTGAAGCGAGGGATATTCCCGCAGCCCGAGTTCTGCATGACGTGCATGGGAACAGGCTTGTATAAGGGGGCCACGTGCCCAGAATGCGATGGATATAAGTTTGCAGGGCTAAATGCCACGTACCCACTACTTGATTTTCATGGGAGAAACGCGGGGAAGGCCAGGTATAATGGGGAGACTGACGAGGTATATGGCAGAAGAATATGGGCATACAGGTGGAATGTAATACCGACGAAAACTGAAATTGAACGATATTTCACTCACTTCATGCACATCACGAATCCAGATGACTTGCTCGTGTGGGATATACCTGATGATGATGAGCCGGTGTTCTGGGTCGCCGCGTACTATGCAGGCCTTGGAAGCCGCGCGTTGTGGCAGCAGGAGCTACCTGGAGGCGGGGCGCTTTCGGATGAGAACTTCCTCGAGTGGGTCATAACACTTCTGTACGAGGGGGATGTCCTCACCGAGAACGAATACACGACCGAGAAATCTGCATATCTCTATAAGCAAAAACCACTAAGCGAGGGAGACCAGTTCTCTATCCAGGTGTACTGGCCGACGAGCTCCCCGATCATCTTTGGAATAATGATTTGCGAACTTGGAGAGGGGATGGGATCGACAAGTATCTACATCACCCTCAATGATCCGTTTGGAAAGGGCTTGGCTATTCACGCCGGGATTCCTGCACCTGCAACATTCGTGAAATTGTTGGACAAGGCTGCCGATGGCCACACGTATGATTTCACCATCACGGTTCACCCGGACACGCAAACCTGGGACGTGGTTGTTGATGATGTTGAAACGCTAGGCCTTGGATATTACCAACCAGGACCACTTAACTACATCAATCTAACACGCGCTGGGAACTCGGGGTGCCCGGTTTCCTGGCTAAACCCGAGATATACCAGCCAATCAGAAAACCACGAGGACTATGACGGGCTCGTCGAGAGATCGTGCCCCGCCGGTGTCAATGGATACTTCGCCTGGTTATTCCCTGGGATGGAGATTGGTGGTGATGAACTGTCCATCACCGACGGGAGTAGCTCGCAACAATGGGACACCAAGGGAGATTTGTATGGAAATTTATGGCAGGGCAGCGAGTGGCTCGAGGCCCTCTGGGATGAGTTTGATGACTGGAGCAGCGAGAACCTCCTCGACGATTTTGATGGATATGAACCTGCATCCATCCCACCACAAGCCCCTGCATTATGGGAACTGGTAAGCGGGCTCTTCACGTGCGTTAACGACCCGCATGGTTATGATGGGTTTGATATATATGGTGAAGGAGTGGATGTAAAGAACACTGTTTACTGGAATAACTGGGATGCTGGTTGCTCAGGGCATGGCGGAGCCCACGTGGTTTACACGTTCAAGCAAGCAAGTGGCAAGCTGGCGTTTATAAAATCGGTCGCTGAAGCACCGGTATCGGAGCCTTATTACACGTGGGCAACGCAATGCGTCGCAGCTGGCTGGTTCTCACTCGTGCTTAACTTCGCATCCCTCCCGACCGGTGATAATTTCTATTTTGGCTGGAAAAACAACGTGGGAAATTGGTTGACATTGATCCGCATCGCAACGAATGGACAATTCGCGATGCGAGACAATGACCACTACGACACGATTGACACTCTCACGATATCTACTGATTATGATATCATCTTTACCATCATTGACGACACGCATTATGACGTTACCATAAATGGGACGCTGTATAATCACGCGGGCGCACATTACCACAACAACGCGCTCACGAGCGGGTATCCAACGTATCTATTCATGTCCTATTTTGCGGCGTGCGCTGCAACATTATTCAGCTTTACTGTCGATGACCTGAAACAATCATGGCAATCAGCCGGGCCTGACGCCGAGAACCACCTTGGCGAGCTCACCGGCGAGACTCGAGGAACGTTCCCCGTGGCAAGCGGGACCTCGTTCAACGGGTACAAGACGACATTCATCACCACGGTTCCCTCGGGTGGAACGTACCCTTTGGAGATTCGCCTGAGTGAAAACGGGTTCACCACATCGGCGAACTCCAGGGTTCGTGTCGTGTTCAAGGACTCTGATAATCTCGTGTATGTCGATGTTGGTGTAACATTAATAAGTACAGGGTTATCATGGACGCCCGGTACTGAAGAGAAATGGGCTATTTCAATTGTTAGTAGCACGCAGATACGCGTCGGTAAATACACTGATCATTGGACCTGGTCAGCGAAGCTGGGGTGCAAGAACACGTGGACCGCCGGGGTAAAGTACTTCATTGCAGTAACCGACAACGCGGCGGCGCCACCGAGACTTGATGATATAACGTTCTGCTGGTAACATTTAAAAGACTGATAAACGAGGATAACCACGATGATAAACTTTAATGAAATGCTCCATCCGGCTGGAGAAATGCGGCTGAGCGTGCTGGACTTGAACACTGGAAAGCGGCAGCCAATGCGGCTCACCAAGCATGGAATTACTGGTGATACTGGATGGAACAAGAACATGGTCGTCGAGACTGGAAAGGAGTTCATGCTCGACGAGATTTTCGACAACGGCAAGTGGAATAGCGGGGATGGGATTCTCGCAGCCGCTATTGGCACTTCAACGAATACCAATGGTGGCGTCGTCGGGCCGAGCGCTGGCGTTGACATTAACATCGGTGATTGGTTTGGCGTTGACGAGGATGACTGGCATCTCACGACCGAGATGGCGAGAAGCGCCATTTCCTCGAAAGCAAGGGTCGACCAGGCAACCACGGCGGTCGCCATTTTCCTGGACGCCAGTCTCACGTTCGCCAGCCACGTGTGTAAAATTCGGGAGTGTGGCATATTCCTGCATTTAACCACCGAGCCGGAAAATAACCCACAGGTCGATCCGACGCAGAAGCCACGAGCGATGGTAGCACGCCGCGTGTATTATGGCGTTGATGATGAGGTAACACCAACGAAATACGTGGACCGCCCGTTCTACAAGATCGAGGATGGGAACCCATTGTTATTCGAGTACAAGCTCACGTTCGGGTGATGAATGATGCCGATTGGCCCATACACTGACTTCGCCGCGTGCGTCGCGGATCAAAAGAAGAAGGGCTACTCGGATGATGTATCAAGCAAGATATGTGGAAAAATAGAAGCAAATTCGAGGAAAGAAATCATGGCAGCAGCAACAGCAGACTCAATTCACAAGAAGCGAAAGGACGTGGCGAGCATGTCCATGGAGGACGATCTCAGATTACTGAGAACAGGGATAGCATCCCGAGAGCTTCGTATCCTGGAGATCGAGTACGAGAAGGAGCATGGTCACCGGCTCCCGTATGCAGAGGACGAGCATTACAACTGGCTCTTTGAACACAAGATGATTGACGAGACAAAGGAATGAGACGATGGTGCAACCCGAAGGAAATAACTGGTGGACGTTCAACGCGTATGGCAAGGGGAAAATCCTTCCAGAGCAGGTCAACAACGAACTAGATAATCTGGGCCAGGGCGGCGTCCAGGCAGCGATTCGCAACATCATGCACAGCCGGGAAACAGCGCAGCTCTTGCTCTCGGGTACTTCCAACCTGGAGCCGAGTGGCACGTATGGTGATTGTGACGTGGCTGCCGGGAACATCCTCACGAGGGATTCCGACGGGTTATCAAGGATAGTGCCTGTCGCCGCTGCAACCGGCTTGAACATTGATGCCGTGGCCAAGTGTGTCGTGGCCAGCAATGATGGCACTTCGACCGTGAAGGCAAAGACCAGCGTGCTATCCACCGATGTTATCGTCGCCACGAGAGGCCCTGTTGACAATGCACTCGTGGATGTTCGCAATATCAAGACCGAGGACGACATCCTGAGCATGGCACTCGGTGGGAATCTCCGCGTGGATGGATTGTCCACGGTGTACAAGATGGGCGTGGATTCCGTCGGATATCGAACCATCGTCCTCAAGAGTGGCGACAGTCTTGTTAGCGCGGTTGCTGCGCTTGGAGGGGCAGGTAATATAATACTACTGCCAGGAACATACACTGGAAATATAACTATTGGCAGTGCTGGAATATCCATATTTGGTAGTGGCGCTAGCAACACGATCATATCCGGTGCAATAACTCTAACTGCTGGGAATTTTATGCTTCGATCGGTTACCATCAAATCAATCGCATCGAGTGGCAATTTTGATCCTGGCACGATTATTATTGATGGTTGTACCATTGTCGGGGATAACGCACAGAAGGCAATTTACATAGGGGTAACGTCCGGTGCATCAGAATGGACCTTGAGAGTTATGAATTGCGCCATAACGACGACTAGCGGGAATGGTATCGAGTGTTGGGACCCTGGTACCGTGGTGAATAGAGTGTACATCACGAACACGGTGGTAACTTGTAACACGGCGGGGTCTCCATTCCACCAATTACAACCCATGTCCGTCGTGGTAATGACAGGGAGCAAGTTCACCGGGACCTACATTGACATGTACTCATCCTCACGCGTTTACATTGATGGATGTGAATTTAACCTCACGTATGGAGCGTGTGCTTTTACGGTGGATGGGGGTATCTTTTATACCAAGATAATGATTTCCAGGTGCACTTTCAATATAGTTCTCACGGCGGATGTCGCCAATGTGCTTTTTGTCGGGCAAACCAACGATTTTTCCTACGTATCAAATTGCGATATCGTTGTTACTGGCGCCCGCAATATAAACACGGCCCTCTTCTATTCGGCTGGGAGTACTAAATTTAACTCGTGCACGGTGTACTACAATCCAGGAGCCGCAAAAACATGCGCGATTGGTGTCTTGTGTACCATAGCTACCGGGAACAAGGTATATAAAGGCGCTGGCAGCGCTGTACTTACCACGCCGATAAACGCGACGAAGGGGAAGGCTGCGAACGATCTCGATGGGTCGTGGACGGCATGAAAGAACATAACATTTCTGAGTTCTTGGATGATGAGGATGGAATACATAATCGGAGGGAAGTTTCAAGGTTTGTCATACACGCCATATCAAGCGCGGGAACAGAAATGAGAAAAAATATTGATGATTGTTTGAAAATACTCGTGCCTTTGGTGGTATTTGTTATTCTAATGGTCATCATTGTTTACTACGTGTTATTGGTGGTGACATGAACAATGTCTGCAGATGCACAACAAGAAACGACCGCGACGGCGGTCAAGGACGCGTTGTTTAACCAGGTGACCAGCGTCGTCACGGGGCTACTCCCATCGATCACGGATGATGTGAAAGATCGCATGGAAGCAGCTCTCAAGAAAACGCTTTCAGGTTACCTGGATGGCCTGAAGAAGGAAGGAAAGAGCACGGCGAGTGAAATAACAGCCGCTGGAGTGGACGCCCTCGCTAAGCTCAAGAAGGAACTTAATGAAGCGGCGGATGAGATTGCCAGCAAGCAGAAGACTTCTGCACAGGCCATCTCGGATGCCATGTCGGACTGGGCAAATGCCATGACCTTGGACCCGAAGATTGTCGAGGGTATCAAGATGATACCCGACATCGTCTACCAGATAGGCGACCTCAGCCAGAAATACAAGGACTTGAAAAATGGGAAAGGCGAGATCACGATCAGGTACACGACATTCGTGGGATCACTTCTCGGTGTCATAATTACCATGCTCACGCTCGTGGTTCTTGTCATGCAGATATTTGGCAAGTAAGAGGTGAGTTTTTTTCTCTTTTTATTTCAGGACGTGGAGAATATCGTTGACCTGCTCATCGAGTTCGCTAACAAGATTGGTGGATGGGTCACCGTCGCATGCATCCTGATAGGAGTTGTCTTGAAATTCCGTAGTGATATCGTGTACAAGACCGTGCGCACGATAGGCAAGCAAAAACTCATGGACCTCCTTCTCAAGCTCAACGAGATGACGCAGGACATGACCATCGACGACATGGACAAGTTCATCACCGAGTTCAAGAAGGAATACATGGTGAAAATGGAAATGAAGGGCGCTGCAATTGACCTCTCCGCTATATTCACAATAAACAAAGAACTCAACAAGCCAAATGTCAATGCGGTACTCCGCGAGTACCGGAGAAGGAAGGAGTATGGTGTCTTGAAAAACAAGAAGCAGTGGCGACGTGTACGTCACGATCCTGCGATAGATAAGGCACTCGACGCCATACTCAACACCATGATGGAAAGATACAATCTCCAGGCGGCTTCTTCTAGGAAGAAGGCTGCACGAGACCAGGTCGAGACACTCATCAAGTGCATCCGCAATGATGAGAACATAATGAAGAACAGGGAGAAACGAAAGCAAATCGAGGCCATAAATGATGATCTACGCGCAAAGGAGAAGGACCTTGATTTGGAAAAAATAAAGAAAAAATTGTGCGATGTATTCCATCCCTAATCGCTGTGTGTATTCCAATACTCGACCTCGATGGTTGCCTGGCTGGCGCCATACGCGTGTAGGGACGTGAAAAGCATGCGTGCTTCCCACGCTCCGATCAGTCCATACGCCAACCCGATTGACTGCGCGGTCGGGATCGTTTTTCCATTCGCCGAGCTTGCAGGGCTTCCATTAACCTGTATTTTAACCTTAGCCCCTGCTGTTATTCTCACGTGTGTTACCTCTCCAAGCTCGGCGAGTGCATCAGCGAGAATGTCAATGTCCTCCAAAGCGTTTATAAAGAATGACTTGAAGTAGTAATCCTTGCCATCCTCATTCTGCGCCATTAGCAGGTTTCCTAAATTGTTGACCATGTTCACCATCTCATCAACTGTGCGTGTTCCAGTACTCCACTTCTATGTCAGGGCTCCCGCTATTTGATGTCGCCATGAGAGACGTGAAAAGCATGCGGGCCTCCCATGCACTAATCAGCGCGTGTGTCAACCCTATCATCGTGGCTGCTGGAACAGTTTTCCCATTGGCGACTACCACAGGGATTCCGTTAACCTGAAGGTTAACGACCCCATCAGATGTCAGTCTCACGTGTGTTACTTCCCCTAGTTCACCAATCGCGTCAGCGAGGATATCCTGTGGCGTGTCTTGTACTATCGTGAACGCCTTGAAGAAGTAATCCTTGCCATCCATGTTTTCTCTCATTGGTAAGTCTGCGAAATTGTCCATGTCGTTGTCATCTCGTTGTTATTAGAAATCCTTGAAAGGATCGCCAGGGCCCACGCTTATTGACGAGCTCCTGCGAATCTTCATCTCTCTCTTAGGTACAGGTTTTTCATCCTCGATGATATCTGCCTTTCCACGTATCACGTCCTTGCGCTTGTTGATCTCGGCTCGCATGCTTCTCAAGTCACCAGGGAGGGAACCCATGGAAAGGATTTTTTGCATCTCTCCTTGCTTCTGCGCCACGATGATTGCTATCTCTTGTTCAGAGAGCGCGGGTTCCTCCCTTGGTCGTGGGCCTTTGTAGATGACGGGTTTGCCACACCCAGGCATCTGGCACTGGTTATTAACAATGCTGTCGAGACCCCCGCACCAGGGGCATTTGTTAATCTTGACGGTCGGGACCTTGTCAAAATGTCTCAATCCCTTGATCTTGTCGGCGCCAGCGAATATGGCACCTCCCTCGGCCGTGGGAATCTCCGCGTCTGAAATGTATTCCTGCTCCTCAGCCATAGATGTCCACCTTCACGAACTTCGGGATCACCCGGTTCATGGCGTCAATTTCCATCTTGTCGTCGATGGTGATCACGAGATTGCGGAACGTCTTCTGAACACCGTTGATGAAAAACTTCACGCCCGCTTGCCAATCCTGCGGCACTACATTCTCCGGGCGAGCAAGATTTGGGTTGTCACCATCCACGACTTTGGGCTTCTCATATTTATTCTGCTTCGGGATGCACAGGACATATTCAAAATCATCGGGGAATATAGCCTCCGCACCATGAAGCACGATTTCCGGGAATGTCGACTCGTCGATAAGACCCCGTATGGGTATCTCGGGCTTCAATCCCTCGCCTTTTTGAGGGCCTTCCTTGGGCTCATCCAACGCGATTTCCTGTAATATCGCGTCATCATCGACCTCTACATTATCCTCGTTATTCATCGTCAAATTTAGGTCACCACTGCGTGTATCCGAACCTTTTTTGCACGTCTCCAATGGCACGTGGCTCATTTATACTTGCCTCTGGTACCATGTATCCAACAACCCGCGTGTATGGTCGCATGAGCCTCCCACACGAGCATCTCTCCACGCGGCCTACTTCTTTTCTATTACACGGCTTGCACAGCGAGAACCCGTAGTCCACGCAGAATTGATTGAGGTTGAAATTACTCTTCTTCATCACGCGCTCGTGAAAAATCTCCGACTGGTCCTGGTCCATCATCGTGCCGAGATGCAGGAATGTCATGCTCCCTCCAGTGAGTACTTTCGAGAGTTCGCCTTCTATCTCTACACGTTTCCAGATGTCAACAGGTCTATCGAGCGGGACGAACTGGTTGCTGTAGATATCATCGCCATTAAAAGCAGCCATCGTATGGCTGGCCGACTCAGCAGGTATCTGTTCGACATTGAATACCATGATGATATGATCGTCACCAACATTCTCGGTGAAGTGCTTGCTATAATCATTGGCACGCTTCACGATGTGTGAGAGGATGCTGGATGCGAGTTTCACGCCATCCTTTTCAACGATGTCCTCTCCGAGGTATTCCACCATCTCTGGAATGCCATGAACTCCTATTGTCGAGAAGAACATGTTGAGATGGAGCCACGGACCTACATCAAGAATATCTCCTGCCTCATCCCTGAACTTAGCAAGGAATGGATTGTATCCGCTACGAGCTCTCTTACCTAAGATGAAGTGTTTGTGGATGTAGAGATACCTGACGCAGTGGTCAATGAGATCATCGAGAAGTTCCATGAATTTGGTGTAGTTATAGTTTGCGTGAATTGCTATTCCTGGGAGATTGAGTGCAGCAACCAAGTGGGAACCTGTCTTTATTCCGCCGCCACCGTTAGAGTACTGCTTCATCTTGAGCATGGTTTCATAATCAGAGAGGACGCGGCAGCAACTGGAGAACATGGCGGCGTGGCAGATGTTGAGGAACCCGTTGTGGTTCAACCGGGCAACTCGCTTCCACCAATCAGTGCCGACATCGGTGGGCGTGAAGTTAGCTGTCATCACCGGGAACTTGTACTGGATACCTGCCTTCGACGGGTCACCTTCGTGCATGAACTGGAGAATCGTGTCTTGTACTTCCATGATGGTGTCCATGTAATCGAGAATGTTGGAGCCATCTGGAAACACGGCTGTCTTGAATATTTGCTGCATCACCGCAGGGGAATTGAAGCTCGTGTTCGTGAATGGAGGGTCGCCATCCTCGCGCCACTTGTTATGAAATTTGTGGACGATGGATTGCCACTCCTGGCGCACAGCACTCATCGGGATACCTTCCTTCTGCACGTAGTAAGCCATTCCTGGCATCCAATCAGAAACCGCGATGGCACCATTCCAATCTCCTACCATGTTGAGGACGTACTCGAATACCTGGCCCATGAACGCGGAGAAATGTTTCGGCTTCATTCCTGGAATGTCCGCATATGGGCGGCCATCCTGCATGATGTCCAGGACGGACGCGCCGACACAATACGGGCGATCCAGTTTCGAGGCCTTGTGAATGTACACCAAGCCATTAAAAATAGGGTCTAACGAAAACTCGTTTCCGAACGCCATGGTGCCCCATGAATGCATTTCATCAAAAGCCCTCATCTTGAGCCAGGGCGCCGCCATTTCTGACGCCCTGTTTCTCGAGTTCTTTTGATTGCCGACACTTGCGTTCGGGCTACTCGTCATCTCGCCGACTGTTGCAGCAGCATCATATCGGCGCAGCCATTTAAGAGGTTCCTCGGCGTCCAAGCCGAGGTTATGCTTTACAAAAGGATCAAGGTTATCCATGATGGACATGAACTCGTCAAGTGTATCGGGTTCGCTGTCCATGCCTGGAAGTGAGATTTGTTGAAGTTCAACTACCATTGTATCACCAGGTAAAATAAACAAGGGCAAAATGTCCCTGTCATCGTGCATTTATAAATCGCTTGATGCGATGAATACGTCTATCTTTTCGACCAATTGCTTGCATTCCTCACCTTGCTTCGTGCCCTTCTTTTTAGAGTTCATCTTGTAATCTGCGAACTTTCGGAGATAGGGTAGAGCCTCGGACAGTAGTGATACGGACCGTAGCATTGTTTTCAAATCAACTCCAGTGCTCCGCTTCCCCATTGGTGCTTTCCGGGGGGCTTCATCGGCGGCTTCTACCTCCTCGGTCTCTTCATTATCCTGGACCGGTGATGGTTGGGCCACGGGAGTGAATTTACCGAAGTCGAATCCTTTAGGTGTCGGTGTCATGCTAATCCTTCCTTCTCGATCAATTTCACCAGCACATCGCCTTCTTGCTCGGTGATGGTTTTAACCACGAGTCTCTTGTCAATAAACGCTTTGATAAGTTTTAACAAGATGCTATATTGCAATTCATCTTCGGTACCTTTCTTAGCCCCATCACGTAGACAGATAAGGGCTCGCTCCACGAACTCCCGGTTAGTCTCGCCATCCTTCTTGAGTTTCAGGAGAGCGGTATCTACCCGGCAGTTCAGTGCATTGCCATTATACTTGTTTTTCTCCGCCATAGAATATCGACCTCACGTTATCCGGTACCGTGCCATTCATTTCGGCGCCTTCAATATCTTCGATTGCTTTTGCCATGCCCATGGAGAATGGTGGTGCATTATCAGGGAGAGCCCAGTAATCAAGGAGTCTCCTTGACACCTTCTTGTAGACATCATCATTCTCAAGGGCTTCTAGCTTGTCATATAAAGTAGGTGCTGCTATCTTTTCTGTTACTCCCGGTATCCAGCACGCTGGCATCACCGATTTGAATACCCTGTTGTCCTGGTATGCGGTAAGATGCGTGGACATGAACTCGTTTACCAGATCATGTGTTGGAGTATCCGGGACGAATTTTATCAGCTCCTTGCTACTACCCGCGGGCACGTATTGCATGGGTATCTTGCCAACGAGGATAGCCTCGACGAGGATGCTCGACTCATACGAGAGAACAAAGTCACACCAATGCAGGAGCATGGCCAGGCCGAAGGAGTCAGCGAAAGCAGGGTCCCATGATCCTCCATGGAACAAGTGGCTTGTCTTGAACGTGAATTGCTTCTTGAACACCCTATATCCATGTCTCTCGAGATCACGGGTTATCACCTCGTAGTCCGGGTGCACATACACTATTCCCTCGGGGGTGGTCATTGTTGAACCAGGTTTCAAGTTGCCTCTTTCGACGACAAGGAGAATGTTCCTACGCTTCTCCTCAGGAGTTAGCACCCTTCTCGTGTACATGTTGTACCCCTCTTGCGTGGGGGTGATTCCTTCATATATCTCCTTCTTGAACCATTGGATAGGCCTGGCGTCGGACCGCACTTTCGATGCGGCAGCGAGTTGTGGCGCCGTGGCGCATGCGATGACATTTGGCAGGAGATAATCCCACAAGCGCGTGTAGTCGTCCTTTTCGTTGTACAAATCGTGTGGGTAGAAAATGTATGGCTTCTTGACGTTAACCAGGAATTTTCCAATGTAGTCACTTCCATGGGCGCTCGTCATCCAGCAGTCATACTTCTCATTTACCAGGTTTGCCGCCTTGACCGGGTCTACCTGTAAAAGAGAAATAATATCGAGGGAGTGACCACTCCTGACCAGTTCTACCACCAAGGCTGACATGCCACTCTCGTGGTTGATCCTGGTCTCCGTCGGGCCATCGGTGTGGACAAGTGCTATTCTCATGTTGTCGACCACCACGCGTCAAATGCGCAATCCGGGAAGTCAAAGAACGTGGAAGGGTGAATGACAAAGCCACTCTTCTCCATGTCTTTCGTGTTGAAGTACACGTGCTTCGGCCATTTGTTCTTTCCTGCCAACGACCTGGCCGTTTCACGCTCGGTGTAGAAGCTAGCATTCGGGAGTGATATGAGTGCGACGTGTCGTGCAGCCCACTTCATGCCCTCTATCCTTTCCATTGCTTCCTCGGGTGAGTCGAGATAATGCATGACACCGGCCGCAATATAGAGTCGGATGTTCCCTCCAGTGAGGAGTCCATCACCGACATACACCTTGCACCCCGGGTTATTTGTTCTCGCCCTGGCAGCCATGCTTGGTGATGGTTCCATGCCAACCACCTCGATATTCTCTGTGGCGTCCATGAGCGCCTTCATCAGCAATCCAGAGCCGCAGCCGAAGTCAACGACTGTACCACCAAGTCCATCATTGAGATCGGCAAACTTGACGAGCATGGCTGCCATTCTCCCATATGCTTCCATGGACATCGTTGGACCTCCGACTTGCTCATCGCTCAAGTCAGCCCTGCCACCCACGTCTGCCCATATATCCTTCCAGGTTTTCTTGAGGCTCGTGCTGGATATCGTGTTGTTGTATGGCATGTAAGCAATCCTTTTCTTGTTATCAAGTATCCATTTCCTCGCCTCGTAGAACCTGGGCTCGATGGCGTATTGATCGTTGAGCACGAGCACGTCCACGTCGAAGTTCTGCAGGTTGCTAACATAATCATTACTATTGTACCCGACGACGATGTCCACGAATTCAAGGGCCTCGAGTGCCTTCACCCTGTCACTAAAGCCTATGACAGGTGGCTTGCCCTTTTGCCTGACAACATCCTCATCGTGCTGCACGCCTACGATGAGGATATCGGCAAACTTGCTCGCCATGCGCAGTGCGTCGATGTGGCCAACGTGTAGAAGGTCCCACACGCCGATGGTATATGCTATCGTTTTCATGCAACCACCCTGAGTACTGTCAGCGAATCCACGAGAACCATGTTCACGACCTTCTCGCTGTCCTGTGCCATTATCTTGTCGAGGAGCTTGTTCGGGCCTTCCCATCCATTAGGCCCCGTGTCGTGAAGACATATAATACCACCCTTCTTAACCACGGTGGAATACATGGCATAGTCATTTGCAACATCAGCGTACTCGTGGCTCCCGTCGATGAACAGCAGGTCCACGAAATCATCCTTGATGAGCCATCGTATCTCGGTTGACTTGCCAACGATGGGAACGACATTATTGCATTTGTACCGCTCCATGTTCACATGGAATTGGGGGAACGTCCACACATCACCATGTTCCTTGCTCCCCTTGAAATGGTCGATGGCGTACACGATACCATTCTCCCCAACTCCTCTGGAGAGGCAGTACGTGCTCTTGCCTTTCCACGAACCTATCTCCACGATGATGGAGAACATTCCCACGTCCTCGGCAAGCTCGGCAAGCTTCTTTCCCTCTGGCAGTGTAAGCCATCCCTCGATGGCATTGAACTCGTTCTCGTCGATCATCATTCCATCATCACCGGCATTACTACCACGTGTGGATCGTGCTCAAGCTCGTGGTTGTATTTCTCCAGCTCTTCCTTCATCCCCCACCAATACTCAGGTGCTATTTTCAAGAGACATTGGTTATCATGCCTGTAGAAGTATATATCCCGGAAGCCGAGCGTGTCGCAATAATAATGATACTCCCTGCTCAGTATCATCTTGAGCGCGCGGTCTCTCATTATCTCGAAGAGCTTCGTGATGGTTATCGTTTCGCCATCCGTCTTGTTTGTTATCTCGAACACTTCAATCCTCCTCCCACGTGATGTCATCGAAGATGATAGGTATCATCTTCTTGAACTGCTCGCATAGCTCGCGCATGAGACCTCGTATGTTGAAGTGCGCCTTCTTCGCGGTTCGCAGCTCGAAGACGTGCCGCCATTCCCTTAGATTGGCCGTCATCACGATGTCCGTCTTGAGATCATTTGGCAGGACCCCCCGCGCGGTCTCTGGCGGTTCACCAAGCCTGATCATCTCCAGGTACGCGCATTCCGCCCTCTCCATGGCTTCCATCCACGCGAGCCTCGCGTCCGAAGATTTGATGTGCGGGCGCTGGTCGATGACCGTGATCTCGTTCCCAAACTGGTCGCCACTGTAATTGCAATAACGCGTCGATTCTTGCGAGTATGCCGCAAGACGATGTCGCACGAGTTCGTGGGTCATGCCCCTGCACGTTATGAATTCCACCGTGATGTTCACGTGCTCCATCACCGATTCGTGGTCCAAAGCGATGAGCCGCTTTGCAAATACTCTACCAGACGACTCCGTCCTCAGCGTACTATCCAGCGTGCTCTTGCCACACTTGGGACACGTGTATCCTCCAAAAGAAGCCCATGTATCCGAGCTACTGGCATTCTCAACCTTCACCTGGCACTCGACACAATACAAGCCAATCTTGTGCGTCGATTGGTAGCAGTTCCTGCCAGCAAGCTCTATCAGGAACAGCGCGTTGTCAATAACCTCTCTCTGCGTGAGAATCTCGAAACTCTCTTCTACATACTTTACCATTTATTCCACCTCGTGAAATCCTTCATTCACCAACTCGAAGTCCTCGCTGGTGCATTTCCTTTCCACCAGTTCCGGGTAGACTTGATTCCCATCCTGGTGTATTCCTACCTTTCCTATGTTGATCGTCCTTGGTACGACCGGGTGGGCCTCGTACAAGTTCTTCACTTCACCAGTCATGTTCGTGAAATTATCCCAGCCCCACTGATACTGAACAGGTCTCCCGCCCATGTAAGTTATGAACTTGCTCTTTCCCTTAAACGGGTGCAGCCTGAAAGCTTCCTCATGTACCTTAGAGTAAGTTGCTTCTGTTAGACAACCATCCACGTACATTGGGATGAGCATGGGCTCGAAATGTTCTCGCCAGACCTCACCTTTCGTGGCCCACCCCCACGGGGTGAACCACCTGCGTACCTGGTACTCCGATGGGTCGCAATCCTTACTCTTGGGTTCTCCGAAGCCGAGCACGTTGAGAATGGTGCCCTTGTTGCAGCATTTATCCACTGCCTTTCCGACGAGGTTCTCCAGGCCCCATTCAATCCATTCCTTGAAGCCCTTGAGGGGGACAACGTCCTCCTCGATGATGATTGCCTCGTCATAGTTGTTCGTCACGAATACCTTGTACAAGGCGTCGAGAATGTTCGCATTGACGCCGACGTTCTCGACCCTGTTAATGATCGTGGCGCTGGCGAACGTGTCGTCCTGGCGGGAAATGAAATCCTGCAGGACTTTGCAGTTCTCGCTTATTGCAGCCTTGTCTCCCTTGTTGTCGTTGCGGGGGCCGTCCACGAATGATATAAAACTGTATTTCTGCGGCTCCCAATCCTGCTTCTCTATTCCTTCAAGCACCCGCTCCAGGTACTGCGGGCGGCTGAAGGCAATGTTAATGATCGCTCGTTTCATCTTCAACGCGCCTTGTTTCAGCATCCTTCTTTTCGGGTGGCTTCGTGAGCCACCACACGCTCATTTGTCCGCACATTGTATTTCACCTCGAACCAGTCCACGTATCAATTTCTCGACGACATTGCTCCTGGTCGTGCCATTTTCTGCCACGTACTCGATGAAAGTATCCAGGAGTTCTTCGTCAATATCCACTGTTAGGAGTTTTCTCATTGTTGAATCGTCTCCACTATTTCAATTATCTTCTTCGCCGCCTTCTCCCACGTGAAATCCTGGGACACTCGGCGCCCCTTCTTGGCTATACTCTTGATCTCGTTCGAGTTCTCGCTCACGTCCTTCATCATTTTTACCATGCAATCCAATCGTGGTGGGCGGTGTTGCATCCACGGGGTGACGAGTGGCTCGAGATTGTTGTACCCGATCGGCTGCCATTGCTCCACATCGACCAGGAAGGAGTTCTCGTCATTCATGAACTCCAAGTTACCACTATGTCTTGATGCTATCGTGGGCAGACCGCAGGACATCGCCTCGCTAAGGGTTTCGCCCCATCCCTCACCAGAACTGCAGGAGATGTAAGCGTCAAAAGCCCTGTAAAGTTGGCTCATGTCATTGACAAATCCATCAATCACGTATATCCTGCAGCCAGGTACCTTGTTAATGAACATCGGGATGTTCCTCACGTTCCTGGTTTTTATGAACAACCCCACGTCATCATCCTGCGTGAACGCTTGCTGGAATGCCTTGATGAGCCGGTCCCCGCACTTCCGATCGACCCACTCGAACACCGAGAGAAATTTAAACTCCGGGAGCTTGCCATCAAATTGTAATTCAACACTCGGCCCGAATGGCACGAATCTTTCGTTTACACCGTGATTCACGACGTGTATTTTCTCGCCATCGCATACTGTACCAATGCATTCCTTGGAAAACCAGCTCGGTACCATCACCACCTGGGCCTTCCTTAGATGTTGGGCCCATGCATTTGGCGCTGGCTTGAACTCGAATGTCGTGTAGAAGCCGGGGCTCATGCAACTCGGGATATCGTGCACTATCTTGAAATACCCATCATTCTTCTTTTTTGAATCCTCGGCCATCCAAGCATACTCCCTTAGATACTCCTGGTTCATGCTCGTTGGTATCAAGTCCGTGCCGAGGCGCTTGAGCGCGATGCAGTACTGGCGAGCTGCCTCGGCATATCCATTATTGGCGGCGAAGTTCGCCATCCATTCTATTTTAGCCATGTTTTCTACGCCTCCAGATGGGCAAGGTTTGCCTTGCCCCGTATCTTTTCAAGTTTAACAGCGACGCCCTTTCGCTCGAGTGTCTCTATCAATCCCTTTGCCTTGTAGTAAAAGGGCATGATGTTCTCTGCCTTCACGCGGTACTCTGAGATCATCCATTTGTACACGAGCTCGCTGTCGATGAGCACGTGTAACATGGTATCATTTTTGCAGTACGCGCACTTGTCAAACCATTCAAGCCCTTTGATCAATGCCTTGATCTCGGTCTCGGGAACCGTCTGGTTTTCCTCGCGGAATGCCTGGTCGTGCAGGAGTTGGCCTCCTTTATTGGTGACGACAAACTTGTACGCCCCTCTACCACGAGAATCTGCCTGGCTCGCCTTCCTCACGCTGCCATCAACGAACATCGTCACTTCCATCATTCCAGGTTCACCTTGTTTCTCGCCGCCCTTAGCTTGTCGATGATGGGGCCTGTATCATTTTTCAACCTCTCCTCGAGCGTGCCACATTCGGAGATGATATCAAAGAACTCCTCCAGTTCACGTATGTAATTGATGGCGTCGAGGAGTTCCTTCCCTACTGAATTGAAAAGGTTGTTCATGCTCATATCTCTTTCACCCCCACGTGATTAGCGAAGCACTTCTCGAACACCGCCTTCCACTTTGGTGCCAGGACGTGTTGCGTGTACTTGGACTGCACGTGCTCCTTGAACCTCTGCCCCATTACCCTGCGCCTCGGCCCATCATCAAGCAACGCGGATACTTCCTCGGCGAACTTCACGTGATCCGGCACCGGGCGAGCGACGCCTGGTGGCATTACATTCTTCTCGCTCATCCTATGATATGCGACCGGGACGGCGACACCATTTCTCCCGCCATCCGAGAACTCCCTTGTCGTGGTGCAGTCGGTCATCACGAAAGGCTTCCCGCACAGTCCCGCCTCGCACGCTGGCAATCCAAACCCTTCTCCACCGTGGGCGCTCACGAACACGTCTGCCATGTTGTATATAGCGTTGAGACTCCTCGGCGGGATTCCAATATTCCAATCGTCGACATGGGGCGTGAACATGACCACGTCCTGCACTCCATGAGAGAATACCTCAACCCTGATATCACACGTCATCAGGCTGAAGTCCGGGTTCCCGTGAATGACGAGTACAAAATCATCTCCCCTGAGTCGCTTGAGTTCCCTCGCCATGGCGATGAGCGTCTCAGGGTTTTTCCTCGCGTGCAATGCACCCACGTATAATATAATCTTCTTCTCAGGTGCGATGCCAAGCTTGTTGCGGATAAATGCAGCATCATCCTCGAATGTGCCAATGTTTCCAAACGCGTTCTCGTCAACACAATTGTACACCTTATCCACATCATATCCATGGTCATGGATAAGGTTCTCCGCGAAGTCCGAGAAACACACGGGGACATCAACTGCATGCATGACATTATCAAGCATGGCACCATGGTAATCCACGTCCCATGCGAAATATCCGATGGTTGGGGCGCCCGTGAGATTCCGATTCTTGTATGAAGCAACGTGTTGCGCGTCCTCGTATATCCAAACAGCCTCCGGCTTCTCGGTATTGATAATCCCCTGGAGATTTGGTTCCTCGTGAGGTTCATAGAAAAATGTTTGTGGATACAGGAGATATCGTGGCACTGGAGGCTTTTCGCTCATTTCTATTATAGGACCATGGTACGCCAGTGCCACGTATGTCCAGTCAAAGTCATTCAGCATCTCGAGGACCAGCCTCGACTGCCGGGCGTAGCTCGACCCGAAGTTCTCGAAGTAATCGCTACAGCCCAGTACTTTTCGATTGCTTGCCAATTTTTTTCAACTCCTTTTCTACTCTATCAAATTTACTTACCGTGTATGAATTCGTGTAATTGTCCTTTACTATTTTCAATCCATGTACCCTGCACCTGCTCCTGAACACCTGGTTTTCAGGGTCGCCTACTTCAGCTCTCATCACGCTTCCAGTAATCGTGAGACTGCTAATATTGTCCCTGTTCATCTTTGCGATGATCTTCGTGGAGAAATCATCAGCGATTTGATTGGTATTTCTACCCCCTCGAAACGTTGGCATCTCCTCCTTACCACGGCGCCTCGCTTTCAGGATATCCTCGATGCGCTTCCTCGCGGCTTTATCAGGGTCAGGCTTTGACATCTTTTACTTTCACCACCTTCTCACCCTTCGTGAATGATAGGTAACCTAGCTTCACGAGGTTGAACACGACACGCTTGGCCATGCCCCACGTCAACCCGGCATGCGCCTGTATGTCGGTCTTGGTACATGGGATGTTGCTGGTCATTGCCATGACAGTCGCTACGGACTGTAGCTCCTTCTTTGTCCATGCTATACTACCATCCCCACCATATTTAAGTTTTCCCTCGAGTTGCGTGCGTGTCATTTCCTGGTAATGCTCCCACACGACCTCCTCTTTCCTGGAGCCGCTGAAAATATCCTGGGAGCCGAGCACGTATATCTTCACCGGCTTGAGACGTTTCACCGACTGCAATCCATGGCCATGCGGTTTCGTGTCGAGGACTGGCCGCACGCGGGCGATGGCTTGCACCATCTCATTATCCACGTAGTGCTTCATCCACACGTCCTTTGGCCATCCACTAAGGGCTATCGACGCGTTCACCTGCCCTTCCGGCGCCTGAGGTGTTGTTAACGTGATGATCGTGTCACATCCTTGCATCCGGTTATCGCTCGTGAGATTATAGTAATGCTCATACCTGTATTTATCCTTGGAGATGTCCATGGAGTCGCACGCGTCCTTCACGAATCTTGCCAGTGATTTTGGTCCGATTATTGCAACCTCCTCACCTGGTTCGACCGCGTGTGTCTTCACGATGAGTGCTACCAGGTCGAGGATATCCTTCCCCGTCGAGGTGAGCTTCCCGTGGTTGAGGTACGTGCTCGTGTAGTAGTAGGCACACGTTTTATCATTCTTGAACGTCACCCTTGTCACGTTGTCATAGAACCCCTTCTCCGGGAAAAACTCGCACTCCTTCCCAAGTATCCTATCCCACGTGTCCTTGTCCCCCGTCCCATCCAGTGCTATTATCTTGCACTTGATTGACGGGAGCACGTCTCCATGAAAATAGTTGACGTTGTAATACACGTCCCTATCAACTGTCCAATTTTCGTCAACCATCGAAAAGTGATGCTGCATGGTCTCTACATTGCTCACCGAAAATATCTTTCCAAGCAGCCTATGAAACAAGCCTAGCGCTTTGCTCACGTACCTTAGACGTGGCAGTGTAACTTGAATAACGTCATCATCCACGCCATACTTCTCGATGTCCTCGAACATGCGCATGCCAAGGTATCTGCCCCAGTACCGGTCAAAATCCTCCCAGTCGAGGAGGCGCCACTCGTTCACCAGGTTCTCGAACTCGTTCCAATTAGTTTTTGCCGCCGGTATTATCATCCCCTTGCCGATGCAGTCTGGAGGGCGCGGTGTTTTGCTGCTACTTCTCGTTCCCTTCTGAAGGGATGGGTGGTCGATGACCTCGTGAATTTCCTTGAGGAGAAACTCCATGATGTCCCTGTACACTCCCACGTGGCCGGAGAAATCCATGTTCTCGCAGAACCTCTCCCTGTTAGCGGCTGTGAACAACCCGAACCTGTACACCTCATCTCGAACCATGACAATGTCATCCTTGTCCATGTGTTGGGTCTCCATGAGTGTCTTCATTGGATTCTCTTCGATGATGAGGGCGTCCATTCTTGACTCTCGTTTCACGTTCCCATGTCCGATGTCGTTTATCTCTCCATCCAAGTAGTCCTTGAGATACGTGATGATGTGGTGGTGCACGCCGCCCCATGGTACCATGTCCTGGTTCTCCACGTCATACTTGCGGCGCTCGTATGGGCATTGTGATTGAATCCCGGCCTCAGCCTCGACACCATTAGCAAGTACAATTTCATTCTTAGACACGTGTCTATACTGGCACGAATGGCAAAAGTATTGAAGGGGAAAGAATGAGCGGTTCTCGCCCTCGAGTTCCCCGAGCAGTCGTTTAACTTCTGGATGATCACAGAGACGGAGCCTGCTCTCGAAATGAACGCTGTCATCTCCATAGACCCTATCCATTGCGTCATAGACGACATTGTGGCGCGGCGCGAGATAAGCAAATCTAAACGAATGAGGACCAAGGGCGACGGTTATTATCTCCCGTATCTTCTCGCCCTTCTTGTCCTCGTTTACCTTCTCGGCGTAGCCAAAAAGGACGGCGAGCGTGTTCGTGGTTTTCCCGCCGCCTGGATACACGCTGATGACCAGGGGATGGTGGGGGTCACCATTCACGAGATAGTCAAGCACCTTCTGCTGGACTGCTTCCCACGGCATTACATGCTTCGATTTGCTTTCCACGCGTCGCGTTCCTCCTTCTTTTTTCTCCGCTCCTCTATCAAGTCGAGCATTTCCTGCTTCCCATCGCCATGGAAAAACTCCCACATCATGTCGGTTTTCGAGTGAAACACCGACTCCAGATCAAACCTCGTGGCGTTCGCCATGTTCGTGATGTTGCCAAACTTGATGAATGCTTTTATCCCGATTGCATCACCTACCCCTTTGTTGGCTCTCAAGCCTGCGAGTTTCGAGCTCTCCTTCTTTACCTCATCAATCTTGAATCTCGCCTGGACGCCATCATGGCGAGCCTGCTTCACGTATGCATCTATCAACCTGGCCATGCCGATGTCGTCCTCGACTATCGTGAATGGCACGCCATATCGAAGTGGGGCCGCCGCCTGGATGCTTGAAATCCACGCTGACAACGCCGGGTACTGCTCGATGAGCAGGCTCATGTATCCCTGGAACGCGATGCATGCGCTGGTCCCATACACCGCCCCTAACTTCTCCAGCTGCGGGTATATCTCCTTGTTTTTCAATGACGAGTAGTAATTGCTTGCGAGCTTCTTTTCAATCGCCCATTTTCCGCTGGCCTGCGAGAAGTCGGCTACCCGTTCCGAGTCGACGGCCTTGTCTTCGCCAACACCACACACGGGACACTTGTACCCGAGGTCGAGGAGGGCATGGTACCACTTCCCGCATGGGCATTGCACGGCCCTGAGCCGGGCTCGTTCCACGCGGTATCCTTCATCAGCAAACTCTCTATCCTCCTCCAGTATCTTCACGACACCATCGGAGCTCTTCTCGCCATCATCCATGTAGATAGTTTCAACCATTTTCCTCTCCTCAGTATCTATACTATCATCATAAACACATTATCAAATGTATTCAGGGGAGACTCCCTTAGTAGCCCCTTATCATCAACAGCTACCACGACGACCTCGTCCACTTCCTTCAGGTAATCGAGGACCTGCCCTACCAATCTATCTCTATCTGCCATTGTCTTGATGTATTTCATTTCAACTGCAACACCAGACAATCCAACATCACACGTCCTCCCACCGATATTCTTGCGCCATTTTATCCAGTCGGGCCACCTACCACACAAAGCACCCCACATAACCAATTCAAGCTCATGCTCATTAGAAATGGAGAGTTTGGAGATGTTTATTTTCTGTAGAAGATTTACAACCTTCTTGGCGCTTGGCCCATCTGATATTTTTGCAGTCTCTCTTGCTGGTGTGGCGTCCTTTATCTCGGGTGTGTTCATCGCATATGTATTTGGTTCTGATGAGGTCCTCATAAATTCAGATTTCTCCCCCTTCACATCCTTGGAGATAAATGAATTTATAATTGCCTCTGGATGCTCATGCACACTTTCCCATGGTATCTTCATCGCCTTGCTTTCATTATAAATCTGCGTTGCCGTCATAGGAACGCCAGACTCGGTCAGCACTTTTTTTATTAATTCTCTTGTCGTTACCTTTTCAGCCATTTTTCGTCACCACCGTCGCTATCAAGTTGAGCAGCGCCTTTTGCTCGTTGTCCTCGATGTGATACGTTTTCCTGAATTCCCCCATGCACGCCGGGCACCTATCAAATGCATTGATCAAGAACCTGAATCCTTTGTGCACCAGGTCTGGTGGATCAAGTCCGAGCGTCACGAGTTCTGGCGGGTGTGTCAATTCCATCACGCATTCTATCGTCGCGGTCACCGCTACCAGCACGAGACCCTGCCCGCACGCGGGGCAATCAAACCTGTTAATAAACGAGTCCCACTCTGGCGAGGTGCGCACGCTAAAGTCTATCAAGTCACCATCCCCCATGCTACATCCCTCGTGTTATCCCTTACAAATTTGAATTCTATCGTCTCTACTGATGTCGTCTCATCCACTGTTATCCTGCACGCGAACCCGTGTGACAAGAATCGCTCCTTCATCTCGTTCATCAACTCGGCAAGCGATTCACTCACGCATTCCTCTTCTCCAGGCATTCAGCACATCCCTCCGGGCACAAACCTTCCAATCGCAGTTCGTATGGATGGAACCGTCGTTTCCGTCTGTAAATCATTATACATTGTTTTTCCTTCACCGCCGCGTGTTTCGCCTTGGCCTTGTTTTCCATGATGTTAATGAAGAGATTTATCACCGTCTTCGTCTCGTCTACCAGGTCAACGAATGGGATTTTTAGCACGTCCCGCAGATACTTTATGACAAATCTCCTATCGTCGTTTCCTGGATTTTGTTTCATTATCAAATGCTGGAGTGCAGGGCAGAAATCGTCATTCCACGAGAGCCCATACTTCTCCAGTGTTGCATCCTTGCTGTCAGCAATGATCTTCTTGCTGTACTTCCCAATTATATCCATTTGCTTCTTCATTGAAGATTTCACCCCTTCAAAATACCAGGTGCCGTGCCCAAGAGAGAACTCGTCATCCCTGGGCATCGACGCCAGTTGTAGCAATTTATCTTGGGTACTTGAACGTATTTCGTCAATGGATACCGGGATGACGTGATTGCCATGCTTGCGATTGACCGAATTAATGACCCGCTTGCACGTGGCAGTCGTCTCGCTTCCTGGGTCAATCCTGGCATGGGTCTCGCTGGCGATGAACCGGACAGCGTCATCGAGCTTCGAGGCGGGACCTTCGGCCTTGATGAGGCCGTGAAAGCCTCCGCCCGTGAATCGCCACTTTCGCTTGAGGTCGCCATTCGCGGCGCACCAGTCATCCATCTTCACGACATCCATGTTTATATCCGGCCTATATTCGATGATTTCATTCTCGCCGTCTATGACGAGCGTGTAGTCAATATCAATAAATATACAATTGATAACTGCTGTGGCGTAGTCGGGGACCATCGACCGGTCGTATCCGTACGATCCTGGGTCGTCAACAAGTTCCCGGTAGCCGTAGTTTGATATATATGCTTCGGCTCCAGCGGCCATCCACCACTTTGCATCCCGGAGTGCAGCGTTCCATCCAGCGAAGCATTTCCGCCGGACTGGTCGCTGGGGTATGAGGGTCTCCCAATATAATGATTCAGCGTCCATCACCAACAATCTCTACTGTTTCGGTGTAGTCGTCCCTCCGTATTCGCTTGCCCTTCTTGTCGAAGCCGTGATCAACACCTTCTGCAAACTGCTCGTGTTTATCCCGCGCCTTCTTGGTCTTGAATGGAGGGTGGTCGCAGAATCGGCACTCCCTGCTACTCTTGAACGTTTTCTCGCTCTGCATGAGATTCCACCTTCATCCAAGCATTTTCATGCACTCGCTAAACCCGGCGCAGCCCTTGCATTCAATGTCGTCATCGTTGAAACGGCGCTTGCACGTCCGCCAGTTTGGAATGTCACTCGCTGGCTTATCTTGAGCGTTCTCTTGTTTCCACTCCTTGCCACACGAGTGACACTTGTACTCGGCAATGGTGTAACTGTTTGGATAGGATAACCAAACGTCTGCTACACCACAATATGGGCAGAGCACGAGATTATCCGAAAAGGGTGGGGCATTCGGGGTGGGTTTGATATCCAACGCCCATTTCACGATGTCGTCACTTGTAGGCTTCGTCGCGGCGGGCACGGATCGAGTCGTGTTTTCGTCCTGGTGAATAAACTCGGCGGCGACCGTCTCATCCTTCACGATTACCATGTCATCTTCGGTTCTCGGTTCTCTATCGAAATAGACGGTTAGGGCGGGCGGCGCGGGGTTCCCGGCGAGGGTGAATTCCTGCACGAAATTCATGTCACTATCAAACTCCTGGATGCTGGCCATGGAAGCGTCGTCATCAACGACAAGCTGCCACGACATCACCACGGGATCGCCCTTCTTCACATCCATGGTCAATTCCTTGCGGTCCATGTGAATGGTGCGGTCCTCCTTCGCAGGGGGGAACTCAACATGGATAATGTACGTTTTTTCCTTTACCATTTAATTAAACGCCTCCTTTAATCGAATCGAGTTGCAGTGGTTCACGTATTCACACGCCGGGCATTTGTATGGTGCGGATTCCATTTTCACCATGGCGTACTTCCCTCCGGCAGTCCATGTTTCACGCATTCTCCGTATCTCCTTGAATATAGCCTCGAGACTGCGATTTTGCATCAACATCGGTGGCAGGTAGTATGGCTTGTCATCCCCGAGGAACAACATGTTTGCGATGACATCCGTGTATTCCTCGATGTCGGGGAACACCTTCACGTTTCGTATGACCTCCTCCATCGTCACCGGGTCAACGTCCTTCACTTGTTTCTGAGCATGGGCGACGAGCCACGCGTAGACGTGCATCTCCTGCCGATCGGCAGATTTCATGTCCGTCGACGACTCGCCTTCCTTCACGCCCTTCGGCACGTTCCCACCCTTGTAGTCGATGATCGTGTACTTCTTGTCACCCCAGTCGGTGTTTGTCCCGTAGAGGGGATTGTGGTACATGGCGTCGAGCGTGCCGTATATCATCATGTCAAAATTCTCGAGATAGAGTTCCTGGTAGATGGGGATGAAAAACTTCTTGAACGCCCACTTCTTGTGGTTGAACTGCTGTGATAATTGATTCCAGTAGTCCTTCTGGTACTCGCAGAAGTTTGAAATGATCCGCTGTCGATATGGGTCAGACCTGAGATTCTCCGGGAGAATCTGGTTACAGATATCAAGGAACGTGTAGTACAACCTGCTCTTCTTGAACTCGTGTTCTATCGGAACCTCCATGAACCTGGCGATGAGGTCGTTGTCCACGATGGCCTTGAAGAAATGCGAGAACACGAGATGCGCGTCGCTGCCCATCTCCATGGCATCGTGGCCGAAGTCAAAGTCACGTGTCACGAGTTTTCCAGTCATCTCCTCCATGGTCTTGAGCTCGAACGCTTTCGGGCACCACTTGTGCTTCCGCCATTTCGACTTGTCAACCCATGGCATGTCCCTGAACTTGAGGTGGTCCACGACCACGTTCTCCTTCAAGTACGCCGACAGGTCTATTTTCTCCATGATCTACTTCAACTCTTTCACGTTGAACGCCGACCCATTGCACGCCGTCGAGTCCGCCCCTTCAGCTATCCCGTGGTAGTGGTCGTCAAACATCTTGATGAGCTCGTTGAGCTTGTCCTTGATCTCGTTATCAGGTTGCACGGGAATCTGTACTTCCATGTCAATGCTCCCGAGCTCGTCGAACTCCTTGATGGCACGGTTGATGTACCATGCCGCCTTCTCCAAGTCCTCCTTGTACTTGCCCTTGAATCGGGCTCTGCTAATATACTTGATGGCATTGCCGAGGCAATAGCCCATCTTCTGGTCTTCGATGTACTCGATGACCTCTATCCTTCCCTGCGTGTAATGCGCAGGATGGTTTATATTGTCGCTCATTTTTTCTCATCCTTCAGCTTGTAGTAGACGAAGAGCCCCTCGACGCATCTGGTAAAGATTCTCATGGTGCAGAGCATCCTGCCAATGCTGATGGCAATGCACCCATCTCCAGTTATTTCCTCCCAGAGACGGCGCACTTCTTTCGAGTCTATCCGTCCGTTTTCCTTGCATGTTTCCTCGACGCTATCCAAAAACTCTTTCATTTGTTCTATGCTTGCCATTTTTTCATCATCTCATCTTGTTGAAAATACCGAATCTTTTACAAATTGTATTGCACGATTGAATATTTCTTCAATTTTAAAGAAGCCAGCAAACACCTTGTGGCACAATCTCACTGTAGTCATCACCGCTGGCTCGTGGGGCCCAGGTTCCAATGGCGTCCTGAATTCTGTTATCCCATTGATACTATGTCTTGAAAGCATCCCCGTGAAGTTATTACCTCGTACATCGGGGATGGCGACGTGCCATTCAAGTTTCAACACCCATTCATGTGGATCGTGTTCTATCCACGAGATCACTTGTCTTGTAGGGTCCCTCTGCCATCCATCGTGTGACATCTTGGTGGCGAGTACTTCAGCCTTCCACTCCTCGAAATCGTTCTCGTCGTTAATGATCATTTAGAAATCACCAAACGGGTCTGCCGTTTTTACCATTAATGAACTGAGGTCCATGTTAGCCTCGAAATCTTCTACATATTTCCTTCGTCCTTCCGCCTTGCCACACGTCGCTATGCACAGGCAATCTCCCCTGTTGTCCTCGAGGACAAGTGTCCTGGCAGTTGGATCGCTGAAGAACGCCTTCTCCTCCTCGCTCTTGTAGAAGGTATCATAAATCTCGCTAAATTCGTCTTCTGATTCATCCTTCTTTTGCTTGATCGTGTATTCAACGATGCTCGCCTTCACGACTGGGCCTATCAAGTCCATGTCTGCAAGGGGATACATGAGATACGCGAACCCGTGCCACGTGAAATAATCGCCGCTATTTATCTTGGCTTCCGGGCGCTTGACCCCCACATTCTCCTCGAACAGCACCTTGATTCCATCAATGGATGCAGCCTTAACATCCTCGAAATACGCCTTCTTGTTTCCAACTCCATATATGGCGAACATGATGATGAAATCATCAGTGCCGTGCAAGCATGTTTCCCCAGGATATCTTTCCTTGGCCTTCTTCACCGCATCATTCATTTTATCACCAACTCTATCCCGAGCTTGTGCCACGCCTCTTTCATTTCCTTGCACTCCTCATCCGTCATCATCGGCGCCACGTTCTCGTTTCTCACGCCAGTTATCAGCCTGATATTGTTGAGGAGCAGTGCTGATATCCCGCTTTCGATGCAATTCTTCGGCTGCCACCTTCCCTTGAACAACACCATCCGAAATCGTGCCTGAGAGAAAAGCATGGCTTTGCGGAGTGACATCGCCATCTGGTTGATGTACGGCGGTGCTCCATATTTAATGTCAACGCTAATAGAAGTAAGGTAGGGAGCCACGTGCTCGAGCAGGCGCATCTTCTCCTCGTTGGCAAAGTTTCCATTCGTGTCGATGTTCGTCTTCTTTCGCCGGTCCCTGGCGTGCATAAGAAGCCGCATTAAATCCGCTCCTCCTTCTTGGGTACCTAATGCTGACCAGAGAGGCTCGCCACCAGTGATGGAGATGGCGTCGATCTCGTCCCATGGTATTTCCTCGATTATTTCTTCTGCAGTGGCCTCCATGGCCTTCTCGCTGTAGGGCTTGATAAGAGCGCTATTCTGGCAGTAGGAGCACTTCATGTCGCAGCCCTGCAAGAATATCACGCATGTTATGGCGCCATCAAACTCCGCGATGGCACACTTTTCAATCGCTGCTATCATCAGCACCATTAGAAATCACCAAATGTATTTGCTGCATTCGTCTCGTGCCCTTTGAATTCTGGTTCCGTCTTCGTGAAGAGCTTGCCACACGAGTCGCACTTGAACACGTATCCTCCAGTGCCATGCTGGTGGAAGCTCTTTGATTTGCAATGCACGCACCACACCTCAGAAATCACCACCCGTGTCCGCAGCATTCGTTTCCTTGAACTGGCGCTTTGGTGGCTCGTAGTTCATCACGAGGCATTCCCGGTTCGGGGTTGCTCCCGCCCGTGTCAAGCGCCCGCCCTTGTCCATGACCCGCATCGTCCACCCATCCGTCATGTAGTACTCTCCATTGTCGACGCTCAGCAAGATTTTCGCATTCTTGAAACCCCAGATCATTTCTCTCAGATTGTACTTATCCTCCTCAGTCCATGGCTTCCCCCCGAGCATCTCGGCATACGCATACCCTCCCTGGACGTATGGAGGGTCCAGGTACATGAATGCTCCCTCCTTGTCGTACCTGGGGAGCATGTCAAACACGTTTTCGTTGCGGAATTGTATCTCCTTGATGCGCTCGTAGATGTTGTCGATTGCTTCGATCTTGTGGAGGTAACTGCCTTGCTGGCTTGGCGCCTTGTCAAATCTTACCGCGTGGAATCCGTGGAGCATGAACGAGAAACTATGGGTGATGAGATAGTAGAATCGAAACGCCTTCTCCACGTTATCGCAGTTCTCCCATTTATTCTCCTTGTAACTCTTCTCGTAGTCGATGTAGAGTTTTCGAGCGTCTATGATGTATGTATTGCGTTCCTTGAATCTCTCGATGTCAGATTGTAACGTGAGCCAGAGATTGACGAGCAAGTCGTTCACGTCATTTATAACCTCCGCGTGTGACTTGGGTTTGTTAAGCGTGTACCACGCTGCTCCACCAAACGCTTCTATGCTCACGAGATGTGATGGTGTTAGCTTGATTAGCGTTGGCACGAGCCAAGCTTTACCACCGAAACCAGCCGAATGATTGTATCATTCTAGTTCACCCCCAACCTCACAAATTTCCCGGAAGCGTCACGGAATTTTTGCTTGCTATTTTCTATAGAGTGCATTCTACAGTGCTCCTCATTTGTCATTTTTACAAGATTCTCGATGTTATTGTTTAAAGGATTCAAGTCCTTGTGATGTATAACTTCACCATCTTCTATTGTGGCGCCATGATTAAGCCACCATACATACACATGCTCATTAACATTACCCTTTTCATCAGCATAAGGGCATTCATACTTTCCATATAGTTTGACATATCTATCAACAAGATTACCATTCTTATATGCTGGATTCATTCTCCCTTTTAATCCATGCTTCAGGCCGAGTCTCAATGCCCTTTGTCTAACGGAAATAGCCGTCCTGCCAAGCAATGCTCCTATTTCACCCCAGGTCATTTTATCATAATTCTCATTGATGATTCGTATTTCCTCATCACTCCAGGGTTTTAACTCTCCTCTATTTTTCCAGCTTGGCATTCTCTTTTTTCACCCATTTTACACCCTCTCGCTTCCAATTAGTAGAAAGGATAGGTGTACTGTTTGTATATCCACATTTCGTGCACGTGAAAGTACCGTCCTCGTTTTCCATGCTTGGGCCATTACATTTAGCGGGTCCATAGTCTCCAATTGCATATTTCGGGCAGAAGTTATTGAATGATTGTATCATTTCAGTTCACTATTCCCGTTAGGCGAGATGATGATCGTGCTCCTTCCAATCTTCTTGGCGTATCTTATCGTGGCCCACGTGCCACTTCTCAACACCTCGTTTTTCTGCGCCGGTGTTGCGATGAGTATCTCGCACGCTTTCGCAATGTCGTGGTTTCTCTCGAGATATTGTTTTTCGGGGTAGAGCACGTCGCCTCGCTTGAACGCTCGCTTCTTGTCTTCCGCTGGAGGATGGACGTGTATCTTGATTTTCGGATCGACCATCCGCACGATGTCGTGGAACTCAGCGTCCGCACCAATGCAATCGCCATGGTGCACCTCTGTCGCTTTCGCATTCACCAGGACACGGGCGACTTCCGATTTCTGCGCCCTGGTCATTCCCAACTGCGTTCCAGTGAATCCCATTCTCACGGTATCACTCCTTCCCATTTGGAAACATCTCGCTTATTTTAAGTGCACGGTAGGCGCGTTTGGAGCGAATGGTGTTCTTTTGTTGGAAGTTACCGGTGTGTAGAATGATGTCATCTCGCTTTTCGCCAAGCCAGTAGTGGAAGCGGTCAAAAGCGTCTTGGTAAAACATCTTTAAAGCGTCCTGCCACCTGAACAAGCGCCAATCGGCAGCATCTAACCAGTAGATTTCGTTCTCGGTTAATTGCTTCACTGGTTCACGCGGCTCATTTCCCAATACTGCATCACACCTGGCGAGGTAATCCTCGGCATCTTCTAGCTTGTCCACCGCCTGCACGAACTCTAATGCACGGGCGTCTGGGTGCTCCTCCAAGTATTCTCTCTTTTCTCTCCAGTGGTGCATGGCTACTGACATGGCGTGCATGGCTGCACCTAGGACCAAGCACACGCAATCGCTTCCAATGATTAGATATAATGTCGTTAAAATGTCCATTTTAAAAGTCACCATGTGTATTTGCTGTCCTGCTCTTGTTTACTTGCTTCCAATACGAAGTACCAAAGACTTCGAGTATCTCATCCGCCGGGGACGCCACTCCAGAATCCTCGAGCTCGTGCATGTCCACCTGGACACCGGCGTCGAGCATTCGTTGTATCGAGTCCTCGTCAAACGCCACCTTATCTCCAAGATTATCTGGCACTTTTTTACCGTGAATCATCTTCGGACAGTACTTTAGGGGTGCGATGAAGAATCTATCACCGACGGCTATGTCCACGTCGAAGAATTCATCTGCCAATGCAAACGCCTTGTACTGCTCGCTTTTCTCGTCATAATCACGATATGGCTTGTTGACCGGGAGTGTCTTGCAGACCTCAGTGAGTGGCATGGCAATAAACTCCTCGTGGAGCTTCATAACCTCTACCATGATATCGTCAGCGGTGCCATCATTCATGTAGAGTTTCCCAAGTCTCTCTTGCACCTCCTCAGTAACGGCTGCAACTTCCCGGCGCACCACCTTCATTCCCTTGAACTCCAGTTGTGGCGGGTCAATCAGCTTCCCCTTGGCCCACATCACGTTCTTGATGTAGAAGCGCATGTTCTCGATGAACATGGTCTTGCAGATCATGTCGCATTCGAGCGTGAACACGCCCGGATCGTCGATGTTGAACTCGCGCTTGGCAAATTCCTGGGCGTGCGCCTGCACCTTCTCCACGACCTCCTCCGCTTCCTTGCTGTAACACAGCTTCTTCACGGTGCCGTCCTTGTTTACTATCTCCTTCCAAATCCATTCAATCGGGCGCTTGTGCTCCGCATACATCGAATCAGTGCTCGCCAAATCAACTGGATACCCGAGGACATTCTCGACGTAGTCGATGCATTCCTTGATTATTTCCTGGCAGACGAGCGTGTACGTGTTGAACAGTGGCAAGAAGTACATCCTATCCCAATCCATTCCCTGCGTGCCGAACCTGCCATTCATGTATTGCTTGTAGGAGAACTGCCGTCCATCAGCCACGACATAGTCGAAATCATCCATGTCTTTTACCTTTTCGAGGATGGCGTCCGCTACCTTCTGTAGCTTCTTCCTCTCGACCAGCATCGCCTTGAACGCCAATACATTCCTGGCGATGATGTCCTTCCTGAATATCCCCGCCGGGGTTATTGCCAGGTCGCTCCAATTATAAAGGGTCTCCTTCCAACCGATCAGTTTATTCGAGATGATGGATTGCAAGCTCTTCAATGCCATGCTCACGTCATCACCCATGGCCGCCTGCTCGCGTTTACATTCCTTGACAAATTCAGGCCAATCCTCTACCTCCTTGATGAGGCACGGCCGCCGATCGACGACCATGAGCCCTTTCCCCGTCAACCTGAGCCCTGCCATGTTGACGAACGTCTCTGGCGCGCAATTCGACCCTATCCCGGCCATCGGGTAGAACTTGTTGAAGTCCATCCCAAAAACAAGCCGTTTCATCCCTCTATTGACTTCCTTGTTAAATCCCCCGACCTTTTCGTCAGTAAATCCATTCCACAACCAAATCCGTTCATATTTATTATCTCCATATGTTTTCGTATCGAGATAATATAAATCCTTGTAAAGGTGAAGGTTCACGAGGTCGTGCAACCTGCTCGCTGCCATCCCCGCATCCCAGCTCGCCCCCGAGAACGTGGCCCTGTTAAATGCGTCCTCGCTAGGCTTGAATATTTGCTCGACGCCAGCCGTTCCCTCGGTGTCACCCATGTTGTAGAGCCTCTCTAATGGGGGCTCCTTCTCCCACATGTCCCACACCCACCTGTATTGCGGGTGTTTTACCTTCCCTATTCCCAGGTACCTGTCCATGTACGTGTCGAGCTTCTCGTTTTTCAATTTATCCTTCTTGTGATACTCAAAGAAGGCCATCATGTGATAGAGGTCCAGGCACGTCAACATCTTGATGACGACCTCCTCCTTGCCAAAGTCATCTCTAAAGTACGTGACACCAGCCGGGCTAATCCGATGGAGATTCACGTCAGGGTCTCTCGGTACCCAGGTCTGGTAGTCCTTGTTAGGCTTGACCATGCAGTGCCTGTACAACCAGGGCATGTCAAACCCATTCTGCCACTTCTTGCTATCTCCAAGTCCATGTATCCCGCTGAACGCGTTAAATCCGATGAGCGCGTCAATTTGCGTGCCTGAGAGATAATCGACCATGCCCGTTAATAACTGCTTTTCATTTTCGCACGCGTGCACCTCAACATGGAACTCCATTGGCATTACTTTTATTTTCTGGCGAGCGTCCTCCGAGATGCGACTAATATATCTTTCCTGGTACGTGCATTTCTCCTTTACTCGTGGGTGCCACGTGAACACGTGGAATGTCCAGTCCCACGACTGGAGAAATGAAATGGTGATGACCTTGCTCTTGACATATCGCTCCTCCTCATCCTCCTTCTTCTTGAGACGTTGGCGGAAGCGCAGGCGCCCGACATCGTCAATCAAGGCCTTCATGGTCCATTCGGAGTCAAAATACACCTTGTGCTTGTTGACGTAGAATTTCTCGTATCCCTCAGGCGGGGGCTGCACGAACTTGTCGTCGAGGTATCCATATTGCTCCACCATTGAGAAATCGAACATCATGTAACCTTCCCAGATGAGAAGGTCGATTCCTACCTTGTCCTCGAATCGGATGTCGCCCTGGTATGAATGGCTCACGAAATTCCTAATGGCGCTTTGCCCTGTGCCAACATCCTTTGGAAGTTTCGAGTACACCTCCATCACTGGCTCCCCAAATGGTGAATCTGGGCCACGGTGAAACCCTGTTATCCTGGGGTCGTCCATCACCTTCCAGAACTCCTCATAGGGGACGCCGAAGGACGGGCGCACCCGCTCGCCATGTATCCTGAGAACGTGATGCGTTCCGTCCTTCTCCTTGCCAGCGACGATCCAGACCGGGACGGCCGTGCCATCCTTGTCCATGGTCTCGTGGTTCTTGTTGATGAGACAAATAGTTCTCCAGTCACTCATTTATACCCGCTCCTTTTTTTCATTTCCTCGAGTGATACATCAACGATCTCGCCATCAACGACAAGCTTGGTGTCGAGTTCGTATCCAGGGTGCACGTTAAAAAAAATATCCGCTATCATCACCGCTGATTTCGTCCAATCGTCTAAATCGTGAATTGCATGCATGTCTTGCGCGGCCTCGCACAATTCCACTGCCCGCTCCCGGTACGCTTCGGCTTTTTTTCGATATTTAGTCATGTTCGGGAGGATCGGGATGAGCCTGGCACCGGGGGCGTATTTACACTGCATTTCAACTATCTCCTTGCTGCTCCACGGGACCACGATGACTGCAGTCTTCAACTTGCGAAAGAAATCACGCAGCCACACGCCGGTGGACGTTCCCTCGATGCCAGGACCTAATGTTCTGGAGATGGCGAGCCCCGTGCACCTCATGCTTCATATATCACCACGCAATGCAAGTATGACGCTATCTCGACGACCTTGATGTCGATGAAATTAGAATCTCCTATCTTAGCGACGAACTCGTTAAGGTCCTTCTCGAGCTCGATTGGCGAGCCCCCAAATATCTTGAATTTTATTGCCATGTCATTCACCTCGAAGAGCTTTCTTGCTTCTCCGCTTCACGAGCATCCCTGGATGTTTCCCGTTGGCCATTGCTATCATGGCACCATACTTGAGCATCTCCTCGACATTGAATGGTATTCTCACGCCATCCTTGCTTTCCCAAGCGTTCGCTCGCCAGTTGACCTTGTACATCACGCCTCCCCTATCCACCTGTGGATTCTCGTCCAGCATGAGTTTTACCTGGCTCCTGGTGGCCTTGAGCAGGAATGCATCGAGTGCGTGAGTGTCCCAGAATCCGCCCTTCTTCTCGCCTGATATCTCGACTTTCGCCGACTTTCCATTCTCCTTCACCGTGGAAACTTTTAACCCTTGCACGAGTTCGTTGAGATTGGCGCCCTTCATGTCATGGACATACTTTAACCGGTCCATTGGATTGGGCGTGCTCTCGACCTTCACCATCTCTATTGGTTTCGGCGCAGCCTTCACTCCATTGAAGTCATCGCCAATCCCCATTGATCCCTGCCCTTTCACGGGTATCTCGGTCGGCTTTCGCTCGGCGAATTCCCTGTGATCGTCATATATCTTTCCCTTCACGTGCGTGCGACCGCATTTCGTGCACTTGTATGGCTCGCTCACTTACTTTCACCCTCCTTCTTCGGTCCAAACTTGTCCGCGAGGCCATTCATTTTCAAGATGATTTCCCCATTATCTACCTCGGGGTCCTTGATATCCTTGAGCAGGTCATCCAGAGTCGCCGCCCGGTCAATTATTCCTGGGAGTGTCGCCGATAGATAATCGCTGGGATTAGTCGACCAGTTCGGGTGATCGTGGATCGCAGGCCTTAATACATTGACGTATGAATCAAGGAGCTCCTCCAGCGCCATGACCTTTGTCTCGAGAAGCAGGTTTTTAACTTCCTCCTTGCCGACATCACTAATCAAGTGGCCATACACTTTTAAAATGTCAGCCAAACCCATGAACTCGTCCATGCGCTTCTTGTGCGTGCTAAGGCATTCAATAACGGCGTTCCTCCAGCTCTCCAGAGCGTTGATGTGGTCCATTAGCGTGGCAATTGCCGTTGACATCGGAATGCCATCTGCAAATTCTTGCTCGTTTTCGTGTTTATCTGCCATTTTTACTTCACCTTTGTTATAATTGGTAGCAACGGGAGGATTTGAACCTCCGACCTCCAGATTTCCCGAAGCCCGGTCACGATTCCTAGGCATTATTGATATAAGTTGCCAAATCGCAATCTCATTCGTGGCCCTCGCGGTTATGAGTCTGGCGTGTTGGTCTGGCTACACCACGTTGCTATGGTTTGTGGAACACCCGCGGCTTTCACCGCGTTAGGGGATTCGGCTATTGGCGTATCCCCATCAAGTGTCCATGGTTTGATGGCGGTCTAACCACCTACCGCCAGGGCTCCGCGTGTTATCTACTTATCGTATGGAATCATGTAGTCCATGCGGGCGGTTGCATTTTCAGCGTGCACCCACATCATCCATCCCCCGAGAATGTTGCAGAAGTGAATCTCGGTCGTGAAGCTGTCGTCGATGTTCCCTATCACCGCATACAGCCCGTGATAGTATCTCGCTTCTATGGGCGTAGCGTCGTCTGCCGCGTCCACCCATTTCGTGGATTTCACGACATTCCACTCCACTCCTTTCCGCTCCTCCTTGGCCATCTCCACTTCCAGTTTTTTCCTGGTGATGGGTTGCAAGTCTCTCGAGCCCTTCCTCGACGCGGTCGCGTCACCTAAGAAGAAGAGCATCTTTCCATCGGCGAGCTTGAGATTGGTAACGCCCTGCTTGACGAAACTGCTCACGTCCTTCGCCAATTCACGAAGCATGCTCGGGATGACCTTGACCTTGACTGGCCACGGGATTTCAATGTTATCCTTGGAATACGAGATGACGCAATCCTTCTCCGGGGACCACTTGTGCCGCAGGCTATCGGTCTTCTCCAGGCTCGTGAGTTTCTCCTCGCCTTCGGTGATGAACGACCACGCCGTCTCCGTGCCAATCCTGGTGAGCCGCACCTTGTTCTCCTCATCCGGGTAGATGAGTTGAATGTTCCGCCCCTTCTTGTCGCCACCAACACGCGTTATTGCGGTGAGACAATCGGCTATGTTCGTGACGGGAATCCGTCCCTCGTTCACGACCTTGAGTTCATCTCCCTCCTTGAGGAGGTGTTGTGCTATCACCAGATTGATATGTGTATCCGTCGCGGTGACGATTGCTCCCTGCCCCTTCTTTGCTTCCAGTAGGAAGTTCTCGAAGAGCTCGGCCTGCGTCACCTTCTCCTTATCGCTCACCTCGGAAATACCCTTGCATCGCACGTCTTCAACGAATCGCTTGAGCGCTTCCCGGTTCACCAGGACCTCGGCGACGTTCGCATCAACAGGCCTCACTGCCGCAGGCTTCTCCTCGACAGGTGCTTCCTTCGGCGTCTCGTCAGCCGGTTTACTTCCTTCTTCTTTGTGTGGCTGCTGGTTTGCTTTCTTTGACATTCTCAATCACCGCTTCTTGTTTTTCATCGTCCGCATATTGAGCGCCTTCATATTTCCCCCATGTTGTCTTTCCGCTGTTCTGTAGTATCGACGGTGCCATGTCCTCGATGAGATACGTGAACGCCATCCGATCGTACTGTGGATAGTCAAGGAAGCATTTCTCCTCGAGTGAATCCCGCTGTTCCTGGGGAATCTTGAGATACGGCATGGTGCTGTGTGGATGTCGATACCAGTCCGTCCGTATCTTGTCCACGAACGTGCCCGTTTTCATGTCATAAACTTGGCGCAGCGTGTACCCCTGGTCGATCCGGTAGTCCGTCTTGCTGATCATCACGGGATACGTCTCCGGGAGCTTGATGCTGTGCATGACATAGCTATTCGGGTTCTTCGGGTCGGCACCAACACGGACCTTTATATCCTTCCACTGCCATTCTGGTTCCCGCACCTCGAGTTTGAAGGTCTCGACGACCCAGCATTCGGTGGTGCGCAGCTTCATCAGTACATTGGTCCACCACTTGTTTCGATACCGGTAGAACCGCCGGTCGGTGCCAGTCTCCTCGTCATCCTCCACACCCTTCTTCTTGCCGTATTTCTTGACGACTGTCTTTCCAGCCATGTCGTCCTGCTCATCCGTGATCATGTCACGGTAGTCGCTAAAAGAGTCGAGAATGAGAAGCGTGTTTCCCTTGTACCGTTCTGCAGCCTGCCATACTGCGGCCTCGAAGTTCTCCCGCATCTTCTCGGCGTCGAAGTCCCTATCAACCTTGATGATCTCCCCATCCTTGCTCTTCTCTCGGGTACGAATGAGGGGTGCCGATTCGATGTGTATCTTGTGGTTTTTCCTGAAATCCTTCGTTATCTCGCCAAGATATCCGTGGTCCATGTCCCGCTTGATGGATTCCTCCGTATCGACCGCACATACCTGCTCGACCTCCGGGAGTTGTCCAGTGTGCAGTGTTTCATATGTCTTAGGTCCCATGGAGCCCTTGAAATCCAGGTTCATGTAACAGGGGAGCCAGGAGAAGACGGTCTTCTTGCCTTTCCCAAGAGAAATGATGGCAATCACGAGACCGGTCCCCTTTCCCTTCTCGTATTCCTTGAAGGCGGTGGGCCTGGCACGTGCATCCTCTATTCTCGATGCAGTGTCATCGACCGGCGCTTGTGTTGGTGTGTCGACGCTACGAGGCGTAGCGGGATTGGAGAATGCCTTTTCGCTTGATTTCGGCTGTGGCATCATCAAACATCAGGCCTCTCCTCGACAGATTTGTCTTCAGGCTTCTTCTTCTCCTCCTCGTCATCATCATCGCCATCTCCTCCATCATCTTCAGGGTGCACGAACGTTACCATCATGCTGTAGATGTCGACAGTGATCTCGCCAAACCGGCCATCTCCATCCTCGACCCGTGCATTAGCAGCAGTGTCCCAATAATCAGCCTTCTTGCGAGTTTGGCACAAGAACTTGATATCTGCCATGCCGGTGAAGCTAAGTTGCGTGATGTGCCGCGGGAGGAACACGCTCATTTTCACGTCTGGATTCATTGAATCCTGCAGTACCATTCTCACGGACTGCCCTTCGCCAGAAGAATCGGCGGGGGTGGCTGAACATTCGAGCAGCGCGTATCTCGTGTAGTTCTTGACCTGCTTCTCGCCTGAATCATCGGCAGTGCGCCTCATGGCGACCCCGAACTCGTCGTTCGTCATCTGGTATTTCTCGTGCCACTCCCTCAGGTTCTCCATGGTGATCCTGGTAAATGGAAGCGCCCGCACGGTGTATGGGATAGGCTTCCCTGCCTTCTCGGCCTTTTCATTGGCCTTCTCGGCGTCTTTCCATTTCATGTCAACGCGCTCGGATGTCCCCTTCTTGTAGACGGCCCGCATCCCCAAATTGTATGCTTCCTCGAGCATGGCCTTCCCTTCTGGTGTTACCTTGCCAGGAACGCCTTTCTCGAATGCCTCGAATGGGTCTGCAGTGAAATCCACATTCCCTGTCCATGCATCGACGCTAGTGGCGAGCGACATCCCGGTTGGGATGTCCTTGAGAAGCTGGCACGTGTATCGTTTCCTCACCCCTATCACGAGGTGGCTGCCGGTGCTCTTGTTCTGATCGAGCACTCCCTTAAACAACACCGGGACACCGAATAGCCCCTTGTCCCGGAGTGTCTTGATGATGAAGTCCTTGTTTGCCGGGTTTGCCAGGTCGCCATAGCATTGAATCGTGGAGCGGCGTGGGCAGTACTCCGATGCTTCCTTCCTCGGGAAAAACGTGCCGACGAGTGTAACGCCGAAGTTTGGCTTGAGCTCCGCGCCCCAACCGAAGTTTTCGGTCGTGCCATCCTTCAAGTATTGGTGCACGTCAAGAGGGACGATTGGATCACCAGGTTTCTCCCAAAGCTCGTAGGCCTTCTTGTGGACGCCATTCACGATCATTTCCTGGACGACATACCACTTCTTGTCCTTGCCCTTGCGCATGGGCATCAGGAGTTTTCGCACCGGGCGCCGTATTGGCTTTCCATCCACTATCTCGATGATGAACGCAATTTCTGGTGGATCGGCGTTCGCCATTGCCTGCACCTTCGCAGGGCCTCCACTCGTGGCGGTATCTTGTATCGCCTTTATCTCGGCTGCATTCCAGTCCTTCGCCTCTCCTGTCGGCGCATCAAGATATCCATGAAAGCTGTCGAGCGTACCAGCGCCTTTTAAATCACCGGTCACGCGGTTCTTGACCTTCTGGACGATGAACGCTGTTGGCTTGTCCTTCAGCTCGTTGAGGGCTGCATACTCGGAGAATCTCTCCTGCAGCTTCTCGATCACTTCTGGTTCCTCGATCTCGGCGGATTCAGCCATCTTTTTTATCCAGGCGGCCTCGTTCGCCAGGTCCTTGTCCGTTAATTCCTTTTTTACTGTAGTGGCCATGTTCTATGCCTTTTTTGCTATTTTTTCAATTATTCAAGTATTCAAATATTCAGATGAATCATTGGCACGCAATGATTCATATCGGCAAATTTAATTCACACGCCGATACTATTTATATTTTTCTTTCGGAGATTTCCGGCAGGTAAATATAAATTGGGTCGGGTGATTCGGAATTTATTGAAAAGATTAACAAATTCCGGCCGATTCACAATGACAGATAAAGCCAAGATGTTAAAGAAACTCGTTCTCCAGAACAGATTTACCTTAGATGAGATTTCTAGGATGACTGGTGTCCAACCTGCCGACATGCCTGAAATGTACAAGGCGTACACCGGGCAGGACATCCCGGAGTCCTTGTTCATCGTGGGGCATGATGACGAGATAGCAAAGTTGAAATCGGCAGTCCTTGCTGGCGAGAAGGTCATAATAACAGGCCCTCCAGGCATTGGAAAGACGATTTCTGCTCGCAAGGCCATCCGTGATGCTGGTTTCACCATCAACGAAATAAACATCTCGGATAACCGCACGAAGGACATGCTCGAATCCAAACTTTTCGGTGGTCACCTTGTCGGTTCCACCACGTGCTTTTTGTTTGACGAGGTTGACAATTTCTACTGGCGTTCGCACGCTGCATTCAAGGCCATCGTGGAGTCATCTCGTGCTCCCATCTTGATGACCTGCAACTACATCGAAAAAATACCAGAATCTATAAAGAAAATATGCAAGGTTATGAAGATGAAGCCTCCAACCATGAAGGATTTGCAGGCTTTCATCACCACCAAGTTTCCGCACCTCTCATTAAAGGCGCAGGACTTGTACAACCCTGATTTTAGAAAAGTAATGACCCACATCCTCTACGGGGTCAAGGATGACCATGAACCCGAGCGATGGTACAATGCCGAGGCGCTGGCTGGCGTCATCATCGGGGAACCATCTCCCGTGAAGAGACTCAATGCCATGAATCACGCGGAGGACCAACTCTCGTGGTCCATTAACTGGATAGACAACGCGCTGCCCAGGGTATCACCATCTCTCGAGGCGACGACAACCATGTTAAACGAGTTATCCATCATCGACTCGTGGGCACGGCGTACAAACCAGAAATACATTGCATCAATGATGGCTGCCCTTCCCTGCTTCAACCGACGGGTCAAGCTCGACTTCCCGGTTACTCTCATGAGAGCCGAGAAGAAGAAGGAGAAACCTGTAGTCGAGGAAAGCGAGGGCGTTACAAAAGTAGCAGTGAAGAAGAAACAAAAACTCGAATCGAAAAAAATGAACCTGGATGATTTTTAAAATGCAAGTAGAGTACAAGCGATTTACAAGCTGGACGGAACTCTGTTCCGAGGAGCATAAGGTGTATAGCAAACTCAAGTCCGAAGGCAAGCTTCGGGCTATAAGTGAAGTGGAAATCAGGGCGACCATGATAGAGCACGCGCTCAATCGCCTCGGCAAGGAAGGGTGGAAACTCGTGTTGAATCACCAGCCATATGGCGTCTTCATGATGCGTGACGTGACGAAGTCACCAGAGCTCATCGCATTAGAGGATAAGATTGGTCCAACCCCTGGCAACACCGAGACCAAACTGATAATGCCAGATACTGATAAGGTGTGATCATGCTGCTCGTTGAAAAGTACAGGCCTCACCTCCTCACCGATATCATCGGCCAGGACAAGATCATCAAGTACACCATGGATTGGGTTGAAGCGAAGGAAATGCCTCACGTCATCCTCGTAGGCCCATCTGGAAGCGGCAAGACGACGTGGGCCGAGGCAGTAGCCTCCGCGATGTTTAATGGCTTCGACGTGTGGAATAACAAGCATCCAGACTTCAAGATGTTGAACGCTTCCGATGAACGTGGTATCGACGCCGTCCGTGGTGAATTCAAGGAGTTTTCCGGTGCTAACAAGGCCGACAACGACGTGCCCTTTCGCATCTTGTTCCTCGACGAGGCGGACAAGATCACGGGTGACGCGCAGGGCGCCATGCGCAACATCATCGAGACGAACTCGCACAAATGCAGGTTCATTCTCTCGGGTAATCGTGCTGATTACATCGAGCCGATGATCTCTCGTGGTGCAACCCTTCGTTTCCAGGCAATCCCCGACGGTCCGATGTTTAAAGCGCTCAGTGATATCTGCATGCAAGAGAAAATCCCTGTTACCATCGACGTGCTTGAGGCCATCGTCAAGCACTACCATGGTGACCTGCGCAAGGCTATCAACGACAGCCTGGAGAAGGTCCGCCATTGGAAGGAGCCAGTCAAGCTCTCTGACCTCGACTTCGATGACGACATGGGTACTGTTGTCGAAAAGGTGAAGGACATACTCATGCAACCAACGACAATCGCCGGAGAGAACGCTAAATCCAAATATGCGGCTGCCAGGGAGTTCTTCGAGAAGGAGCACGCCCGCCTCCAGTTCAACGTCCGGGATTTTATCGAACAATTGCACGGCGCGCTCGGCCCGGATGCACTCAAGAGTGCGAAGGCCTTCTCCGAGGTCGATGACCGCATACGTGCTGGTGGCAGTGGCTCCAAAGACGTTCACATGGGCTACCTGCTCGCGGTGATTGCTGGTGGAGGTGAATGACCTAGAGCACGTCAAGGCAGTGGGGCGCATATTATCACGAAACAAGACGTTGAGACTGCTGGCATCGCTTGCCATCTCTCCATTGCCCAAGAGGGAGCTCGCGGGCAGGTGCGAAATGGCGTGGTCGACTGCCTGGACATACTTGAAGGAGCTCGCCGAGGCGGGGCTCACGGAAGAATACTTCTTCACGGATGGCACCAGTTCCATGGTGATGGTCCGGTTGAAGGATACTAAAATAATCATAAACTTGGATAAAGTGAAAAACAATGTCGCAAAACTTGATGAAAGACCTGATACACAAGCTAAACCTGTTGACTAAGGAAATGCAGCTCATTGACTCGAAGACGGATATCTTGTTTTTGAGCATCGTGAGCAATCAGTTAACGTCCGTGATGAATGACAACGGGCAGAAGATGATGGGCATCTACAACATGCTCCAGTCCGACCAGTGGAAGGACGTGAAGGCAGATGACCCGAAGAAGAAGGAATTGCAGGCCCAGATGGCAGCGGCACGAGCGCAGAACGACATACTCTCGGTGACGTTTGACTCGTTCAACCTCGCGCTCAACAAGCTCGTGCTCGCGCTCACCCCAATCATGGAGGGGAAGTACCCCTCGTTAAAGGGAGAGGTGAATAACGTGGTGGCTGCAAGTCCAAAGAGGAAAATGAGAAAACCCCAGGAGGTTGATACTGATGAGCATGCAGGACAATCCACCCCGCAAGACGTGCCCGCAGTGCGGGCAGATGATGATAGCGCGTGAGGGAAGCGATGAGGGCGATGGCGTTGTTGATTACTACTGCGAGAACGATGACTGCCCTTCAAACTCGCACGACGAGAATCCATTCGTGGGGCTTTTACCATGAGTGACGACCACCCTTTAATCAAGGTCTTGGAGAGCATTGCCACGGCCATCGACGAGCGCGTGCAGGCAATCAGGATGCTCGGCAACGACGCGGAGGCTCTCTGCGCGGCCAAGATAATCAAGGAGCTGTGCATGGCCGCAACCGTCTACGAAGAGGTTCTCGCTGACATGTATAGTAATGCAGAGGCTGACGAGGAATGAAAGTGTACATCGCCGGAACGTGGGAGCAGCGTCTTTTCGTGAAAGAGCTCGCCATTTATCTAAAAAAGGAATACGGTGAAGGGCTTTCCATATTTGATTGGACGGAGCATTGCAAGGCAGACTGCGCTTTTGAATATGCAAAGGCCGACATGGATGGCGTGGTATCATGTGATGCATTCGTCCTCGTCGATCCCAACACATTTTCAAGGGGGAAGTTTGTTGAATTTGGCATGGCACTAGCTCTCAAGAAGTTCGTCATCGTGCTCATGGATAGAGAGCAGAAAACTGATACGATCGGCATCTTCGGCCACCTCAGACATCTGTTCAATGTTGCCACTTGCTTCAGGGACGTGTTCCATCTCACCGTGGAACACGCTAAAGGGATGGTTGACGAATACATGGAGACGATAAAATGACAAACCTCGACTTCGAGGGAGAAGGCTCGACGGGCGTGCACACTATTTACTCGTACCCCGCCAAGTTCATTCCCCAAATCCCTTCTTTTTTTATCGAGAAGTACAAGCCACGCGTTGTCATGGATTGTTTCGGTGGCAGCGGCACTACCGCCGTCGAGGCCAAGCGCCACGGTTGCCAGCCTATCCACGTCGATATCATGCCAATCTCCTTTGCCCTTGCTCGTGTCAAGTGTCACGAGTTCTCCCCCCGTGAATTGCATCTCACCCTCGTCAATCTCCGCATCATGCTCAAAGTGCCCAAGATTGATGATGCTGAGGAATGGATGCTCCCTGAATTGGTGTGCCATGGTAAAGAGGGTGATTATGAATACTTCAAGGATGAGGCTATTGGCGAGATAATGGCAGTGCGAGATGCGATCTTCAAGCTTGATGATAGCCCTGCAAAAGACTTCATGCGGGTTTGCGCGGGCCAGTGCCTCGGCCGCGTCGCCAGTGCCATCATCCAAGCCTCGCATTGGGAGCCAGATACACATGTTATCCACACGGATTTTATCAAGGTGTTCATGGACTACGCCTCTCGCATGCGAAACGTGTTCTTGAAGTATTACACGCAGAATCCCAAGTTCCTTAATGGCAAGGTGCCCACCATCATCAATTCCTCAAAGCATTTATCTGAGGCACTCCCACCTGTCGATCTCATCGTCACGTCCCCGCCATACGGGAAGCTCGTTCGAGTCGTTAACTACCCGGAGATGCACAAGTTCACGCATCTCTTCTTCTTCGACGAGCCATCCCCGCCACCGTCGGCCTTCATCCAGAGCACCGCCGAGCTTGATTTATACCTCGACAAGTGGTGTGGCCGCGTGATACCCGGTGGCCATTGTGTCGTCGTGGTGGCGCCCTCAAACTCGGATGACTGGGTAACCGAAACCCGCACGATTCTATCAAGGGCAGGGTTCACGTGCGTCGAGGATACTGAACGGGTGATCGACCCGAAACAGAAATATCGCCCTCGCCAGATAAAAAAAGAATGGGTGTTGGATTGGGTCAAGAAATCTTGAGTCGCCCTTTTGCGCACTCCATGAGATATGGAACCCTTTGTATTTTACCCATTACTTCATTAAATTCATTCCAGCACCTCATGCAGACGTGCAAGCCATTATTCTCGCCCCCGCACGCGGGGCATTTGCCCTCTTCGCTCATCCTCTCACCACCATGTTGTAGCAGTACAATATTAAAAGAATAAACAATACAACCCAGAAGATGGTGAAACACGTGTATAATCCATCTTTATCATCCGTTTTTATACGCCTCTTATTTCAAAGTCAATTATCGCATACCCATGTCTCATGGCTAATTTCATGGACTCCTTGCCTTTCCTGGTGAATTTCAAATAAAACCATGACCAGGGCGTGAAGATGCCCGCCACCACCGAGAATGGCAGGCTCAATTTCTCCTCCATGTAATCGCACGCCCGGTGCATGAATTTATTAATCTTCTCTATCAGCCGTTCCATCAGTCCCACTAACCTCTACCTCCTTTACAACCTCATCTCAATCATCACTCGGCAGGGCCTCGCATAACGCGTGGTGCATTTCTGTCCACTGCGCGAGTAATTTCGCTTTCAACTGCACGATCTCCTTGGTCAAGGTGGCGATCTCGTCCACGGCGGCATTATGCTCGTTTCGTGCATCGGTCGTGTAGGGCGTGTAACAATCCCATTTTCTAAATATTCGTTTCTGCTGGCTCATGCCATGCCACCCCAATCCTCGATCTGCTTCTCCAAGACATGGACAAGCTTCCTCACCGCCTCCTTCATGGCCGCTGATGTCCCTGGTATTTTCTTTATGTCGCCCAGTACGGTCGTGGCGAACTGGATAGCATCACCTATCGTGAGCTCCTTCGGGCTATACTTGGCGGCGCATTCCTTCAGTGCTTTATCAAGCGCATCCTCCCGTTGTTTTACTATCTCCTGCGCCTCCTCGATGGTCTTGTAATCACTCTCGTATAGGCGTGGGCTGGTATCGCCAGTGAACACGTAGTGATCCTTCCACTTA
>Ga0315289_10000370_pt1 | contig 71146 bp, 54 predicted proteins | sample YL17G11_40_MG_FD_203452 | JGI IMG/M metagenome (GOLD analysis project Ga0315289, IMG submission 203452) | Sediment microbial communities from Yellowstone Lake, YNP, Wyoming, USA - YL17G11_40 | ecosystem: Environmental > Aquatic > Freshwater > Lake > Sediment | place: USA: Wyoming | collected... | reverse complement strand
GCCGACGCAACCCGCGCGGAGTCAGAAGGAAGATGAGCCACTACCGCCTGCGACAGCGAGCCGACCATTCACCCTGGGCCCCACGCCCCGTCGTGCGGCCCAAGATACCTAACTGAACAGTATTGGGGCTACGCGAACCAGGCGGTCGAGCGCGATCGGCGCTACCAGCGGTTCGTCGCCGTAGTTCAGCACGCCGATGACATCCCACTCGTCCCACTCCGTCTTCACGTGCTGATGGAACACCTTCGGGTAGTCGGGGTAGGGCGAGTCGAAGAGGTCAACCGGCTTGGCGACGTCCGGTGTGCGGGGGAACACCTTCTTGATCAGGGCGAGCCGCTCCTCGGCGATGCGGTCGATGTCATCCCCCAGCATGACCGGCCCGCCGGAGAGCCCAAAGATGGTCGCCACGATCTGCGCCTCGCAGAGCGGCATCGGCTTGTCGAGCGTCATCACGTTGCCCGAGTCGTTGAGGTAGAGCTTCCGGTGCGTGAAGTACGTCGCCGCCATGTTGTCGGAGGCGTAGTTGTGGGAGGTCCAGAAGTCGGGCGAGTTGATGACGAACGTCGCCGGGTAGAAGTGCGAGTCAGGGCTTAGCGCCCGGCCCTCGCCATAGTCGCTCCCCACGCGGCAGGCGTCGACGTAGCCCACGTTCTGGAGCGTCGGGCCGGAGCTTGAGAGGAGGTAGGTGTCCGGCCCGGCCGCCTCGCGGATCTCCCTCAGGCCCGTCCGCAGGACCTCGGGGCCCTTGATGACCGACTTGTCGTGGTAGGCGTCGTAGGGCACGTGCCCGGGCGTCGCCCCGGACACCGCGTTCAGGAAGTCGACCATGTAGTAGCGGATGCCCCACTCGCGGTAGGTCTGGAAGACGTGCCGGAGGTGGGCGAGCGTCTTCGGGTGCGTCGGATCGAGGGAGTAGAGGCAGGGACGCTCCTCGGGCTCGAGCAGCCCCGACGCGCCGTAGTCCCATCGCGGGCTCGCGACCACGGGCTCTCCCCCCCGCCGCAGCATGGCATCGCGCAGCTCGCCGACCTTCTCCGTCAGCGCGCCGCACATCCAGAACGCGCCGCACCAGAGGCCCAACCTAAAGCCCAGCTCACCGAGCTGCGCGATGAGCCACTCGTGCCCGTGAGGGAAGTTGCGGAAGTCCCAGCCGAGCCAGTCGCCCGGCAGCCCATCCTTGAGGTTGCCGATGCTCACCCACACGTACTCGATGTCGAAGCCCGCAAGCCGCCGGCGGATCGCGCGCACGTTGCGGATGACCACATCCTCGTAACACTCGACGTTGAAGCCGTCCACCCAGGACCAGCCGACCCAGCCCGCCGGCGTCTTCGGCCAGATGCGCGGCTGGTAGTGCCGGGCGGCACGGTCGGCCCACTCGTGCAGCGAGGCATGGAAGTCCTCGCGCGCCTCGACCATCAGCGTCTCGGAGCGCACCGTCTCGCCCGCCGGCAGCTCGTAGCCCTCGAAGTCGCAGGTCGATTGCAGCGACGTGAGGCCGGAGCCTGCCTCATAGGTGAACGTGTGAACCGTGGTCTGCCGATCGAAGGTGATGAAACCCAGGTGCAGCGCGCGCCCGGCGGCGTGGCTCACGAGGTGGAGCAGCGTGCGCGACCACTTCTCGCCCTTGCCATCGGCGGCCCGACGCACCAGGGCGCGGTCCGTCGAGCCGGTCGTCTGCAGGAAGACCGCGCTGCCGTCGTCGCCGACCAGCTCGACGCGCCCGCAGCCAGGCGCAATGTCGAGGAGGCTGCAGCGCCCGAGGCTGATGGGGTAGGGCATGCAATTGGCGATCTGCGATGTGGTCTCGACGGTGGCGCCGTCATCGCTCAGGGCGACGGAGAGGGTCCACTGGATCTCCGGCTCCGTCTGGCTGGACAGGATGCCGGCGCCTCCCGCCAGCGTCCGGAAGACCAGGGCGATCGTGGCCGGTTGCTCCCCATCCGCCGCCGTGGTCACGCTCACCTGCGCCGCCTCGGCGGGTGTCAGCCTCTGCCCGCTGACCTCCAGCGAGCAGGACGCCCTCAGCGCAACGCGACCGTCTCGCGAACGCAGCACGAGCAGGCGCTCGTCGGGCTCGAAGCGCACGTCCCAGCGCCGATCGGCGAGAGTCTCCATGCCGGTAGCCTCCGAGAGCGGCGACACACCATGAGTGCGACGGCCAGGCACATACGCGGTTCGCGGCAGCTCCCGCCGCGTCCTTGTAGGACTATGGACGAGGCGGCGGGAAATGCGTCCGGGCGACCATCGCTCCATGGGACCCAGTGAGTCTCGCCCGGGTTGGGCACCCCGAAATGGCTTGGACAGGCAGGGACGCCTGTCCTACGCGGGTGGTCGGCCGTCCCAACTCGGGCGAGACTGAGAAGGGGGGTAGACAGGGTGTTCAAAGGCCGCCGCATCGCTGTCGTCATCCCCGCGTACCGCGCCGAGGCCACGATTGCCGACGTGATCCGCGGCCTCCCGGACTTCGTGGACCATGTGGTGGTCGTAGACGACGCCAGCCCGGACGGCACATCCGAGGTGGTGGCTACGCTGGCGGACCCGAGGGTCCATCTCCTTCGCAACGCGCGCAACCGCGGGGTCGGCGGAGCGATGAAGGTGGGTCTGAGGGAGGCGCTGAGGATCGGGGCCGACATCGCGGTCAAGATGGACTCGGACGGCCAGATGCGACCGGAGTTCCTGCCCGATCTGCTGGACCCCCCGTGCTCCTCCGGCTACGACTACAGCAAAGGGAATCGATTCTACGACCGCCGGGCCCTGGCCTCGATGCCTTGCCTCCGGTTGCTGGGGAATGTGGCGTCCTCCTTCCTCACGAAGCTGGCTTCCGGCTGCTGGAACGTGTTCGATACACAGAACGGCTACCTCGCGATGACTGCCGCGCTGCTGAAACGACTCGACATCGACGAACTGGCGGAGGGCTACTTCTTCGAGAACAGCCTGCTGATCCAGCTCAACATCCTTGAGGTGCCGGTGGTGGAGGTGCCGATGCCGGCGCGGTACGCCGGGGAGATCAGCTCGCTGAGGCCCTGGCGAGTGCTGCGGCAGTACCCCCCGAAGCTGCTGGGCGGGCTGCTCTATCGCCTGTGGCACAAGTACTTCCTCATGCACACCTCGCCGGTCGCGTTGCTGCTGCTGTGCGGATCGCCCATGCTGCTGTTCGGCGTAGCCTTTGGCGCGTACCACTGGTACGTCTCCATCGCGACGGGCGTGCCCGCGACGACCGGCACCGTCATGCTGGCGGTTCTCCCGATCGTGCTGGGTGTGCAGTTCCTCCTCCAGGCGCTCATCATCGACGTCAGCTCCGCACCCAAGGGGCCGGCGATCGTGCGATTGGGGGAGGAAGATGCCCCCGACGACAGCGCGACGGGGGGCGAGGGCGGGGCGCGCGAAACGTAGCCTGTGGGAATGCTGTGACTGGGACCCCGAGCATCCTTGCTCGCTTGTCGTTGGCGTTGATGGCATCCGAGCCAGGATGCTCGCGGTCCCGGCTAGCGGTTATGCATGAAGGGTTCGATCATGATCCGACTGCGGAAGCTTGGGAGCGTGATCAGCGAAGCCGCCACGGTTCAGCCCGCCGTCTACCGTCTCGGCGGCAAGAATGGCGAGGCGGTGGTGGTGATCGAGGCGACGGGTGCCGACATCGACTTCTCGGGCGCAACGCTGCAGGGGAAGGGCGCCAAGCCCTGGCTGCGCAAGGGGATGGGAATCCAGCTGCGCAACTGCCGGAGGGTGACGCTGAGGAGAGCCAACGTCCATGGCTACTTCCGAGGCATCCTGGCTGAGAACTGCCGCGAGGTGACGATCGTCGATTGTGACGCCTCGGCCAACCACGAGAAGCGCTTCTACAGCACACCCGAGAAGTGGGACCGGCGGGACTGGATCGACATCTTCCAGCATGACGTCTGGACGCAGTACGGGTCGGGCATCTACCTGAAGGGCTGTCGCGACTGCCGCGTGATCTCGTGTCGCGGCGGCAACCAGCAGAACGGATTGATCCTCGATGGGTGCGAAGAGTGCGTGGTCAGCGGCTGCGACTTCTCCCACAATAGCGGGTGGGGCATCCGCCTCTGGAGCAGCTCCCGCAACCGCCTCATCGGGAATAGCTGCGACTGGTGCGTGAGCGGCGAGAGCGAGCACTACTCCTGCGGGAACGACTCCGCGGGCATCCTGTTGGTGAACGCCTGCCACCACAACGTGATCGCCGGCAACTCGATGCAGCACTCGGGTGACGGGTTCTTCCTGACTGCCGACCTCGCCGTCGAGCGCTCCGATCACAACCTGGTCTGCCACAACGACGGCTCGTACTCGCCGCACAACGCATTCGAGTCGACCTTCTGCACCCGCAACCGGTTCTACGGCAATCGCGCATGTCACAGCCACTACGGGTTCTGGATGGGCTTCTCGCGAGACAACGAGCTGGTGGGGAACGTCATTGAGGGTAACCGCGCGAGCGGGATCGCCATCGAGCACGGACAGCGCAACCGGATCATCGGGAACGATATCGCCGGCAACCAGGAGGGCATCTACCTCTTCCGGCGGAACGCCAGCGAGCTGCCCTCCAGAGGGTACGTGATCGAGGGCAACCGGCTGCAGGGGAACAGGGCGGGGATTCGGCTGTCGGAGACGACCTCGGTGCGGGGGAGGGTGAACGAGTTCGAGGGGAACGAGGAGGAGGTGAGGGTCGAGGAGGGGTGCGGACGGCTGTCGCTGGCGGGCGCCATCAATGGCGCCCCTACATGACCGGGCGCGGTGAACCGCGCCCCTACATCGGCTGAGGAGGTCATGTGCGTGCTACCTCGTGAACGCGTACAGGCAGCGCTCGAGCATCGGGAGCCGGACCTCGTCCCCTGGGGCGAGCACTCTATCGACTACAACATCTACGAGACGGCGCTGGGCCGGGAGACGTGGGTGCATGCGAAGTTCAAGGAGACGAAGGGCCTCTGGGATGGACGGCGGGATGAGATCGTCGCGTGCTACAAGCGCGACATCATCGACCTGACGGAGGCACTAGGGTTTGACATCATCACCGTCGGCCAGAACCCGCCGGCCGGGTACCATCCCGATCCGCTGGAGCAAGTGGATCACGAGACCTTCCGGGATGGCGCGGGGAACCTCCACCGGATCTCCGCGACCACCCACAACCTCATGCCCTACAAGATCCGCACCGACGATTACACCGTGCCGACGGTCGAGCAGCTTCAGGAGCAGATCGACCACCTCGAGGCCAACCCGCCGCAGAAGCCGGAGGACTCATGCTGGGAAGTGCTGCGGCACGTGGTCGGCAAGATGAAGGGCACGCACTGGATCAACTCCTGCGTCGGCGGAATGGGCTTCCCGGTCGTGGGCCCGACGCCCGAGGAGCAGTTCCTGAACTTCGCGCTCTATCCGGAACTGCACGGCAAGGTGGCGGAGCTCGACGCCAGACACTGCATGGCGCAGCTTCCCTGGTACGCGGAGGAGGGGGTGGACTCGGTCATGCCGTGCGCGGACCTGGGCACCTCGACCGCGCTGTTCGGCAACCCGCGGGAGCTGGAGGAGCATGTCGAGCACTGGTGGGCGGAGTACATCCGGCGGGCCCACGAGCTGGGCCTGAAGGTCATCAAGCACTGCTGCGGGTGCATCTGGGAGGCCCTGCCGGCGATGACGCGGGCGGGGTTCGACGGCTATGAGGGCATCCAGGCGAGCGGCACGATGGACATGAGGCTGCTCAAGGCGCGGTACGGCGAGCGGCTCACGCTCTGGGGCGGGGTATGGAACGAGCACCTCATCCTCGGCACGCCCGAGGACATTGAGGCAGACGCAAAGTACGCGATCAAGTGGGGCGCCCCGGGCGGCGGGTTCATCTACGGCGCGACCCACTCGCTCGCAGTGGGTACGAAGCCAGAGAACCTGGAGAGGATGAAGGAGTGCCGAGAGAAGTACGGTGCGTACCCGATCCGAGTGGACTGATGGCCGGGGGCTCTGCCGATGGGTCACCGTGAATGGCCCTGGCGCATCACCGGGGCGCTGGCGGGAACGGCAGCCTACTGGCTGCGCTTCCCGCCTGACTGGCACAACCCGTACTGGCTGGTCTACGATGGCGCGGCGTTGCTCGTGACGGGCTCGTTCCTGGGCCGCATCGCCGGGCGCCTGGCGGGACGGGCCCTGCGGCCGGGCGACCTGGTCCGCACGATCATCGTGCTGCTGGTGCTCGGGCTGGCGTGGGTCTTCCAGGAGAGGGGGTGGCTCTCACCGCACGTCTTCTGCGCCTGGACGGTGGCGGTGCTCGAGGCGGGTGACGGCCGGACCCCGGCGTGGTTCCGGGGCGCGGTTTTCGGGCCGTCGGTAGGGGTGATCCTGGCCCGCGCGCTCTGGCCGGGTCTGCACATGGCGCCGCTAAACCTGTATGTCGTGGGGGCGCTCGCGGCTGCGAGCATAGTGAGCGGCGTGGGGTTGCTGCTGGTCCGGTGGCGGGAGGGGCGTGCGAGGCGCAAGGGATGAGGGGCGGCGGAGCCGGAAGGCTGATCGCGCCCGGCCGCCGAATCTCCGCTCGCCATGGACGTTCGTCCGCGCGCCATCATCCTCGGCGTCATCCTCGTGCCGCTGAACTGCTTCTGGCTATCTCAGATGGAGATGGCCACGCAATACGCGCCGGGCTATGGCGGCGGCCCGTACCCCACGACGTTCTCTCTATTCGCGAATGTGATCTGTCTGCTCCTCGCGCTGAGCGCGATCAACGCGTTCCTGCGCCGCGTGCGGCCGGAGTGGGCGCTGCGGACGAGCGAGCTGATCGTCATCTACGTGATGCTCTGCATTGCGTCGGCGGTCGACTCCATCGACTACATGGACGTGCTGGTGCCGATGATCACCCACGTCCACCGGTACGACGACCCGATGGCCGGGCGACCGTACGGGCAGGAGATCATCCCCTACCTGCCGCCCTCGTTCGTGCTCAGAGACCCCGCGGCAGTGCGGGCGTGGCATGAGAGCGGAACGGCGTTCTGGTCGCTCGCCACGCTCCGCGCCTGGCTCCCGCCGGTGGCGCTCTGGAGCGGGTTCATCTTCGTGATGCTGTGGGTGATGCTCTGCCTGGCTGCGCTGCTCAGGGGGAAGTGGATCGAGCAGGAGCGCCTGAGCTATCCGATCACCTACATCCCGGTGCAGATCGCGAGCCCGGGCCGCGGGCTGTTCGGCGCGAGGGTCTTCTGGTACGGCTTCGGCCTCGCGGCGGGCATCAGCCTCGTCAACGGCCTCGCCGGCATCTACCCCGCCCTCCCGGCGATCCGCGTGAAGCTGTGGGACCTGGCGCCGCGCTTCGTGGGCCGGCCCTGGAACGCCATCGGGTGGACACCGGTCTCGTTCTACCCGTTCGGGATCGGGCTCGGCTACCTGCTGCCACCTGACCTGCTGTTCTCGAGCTGGTTCTTCTTCTGGCTGCTGAAGGCCCAGCGCGTTCTGGCCTCGGCGGTCGGGTGGATGGGCTACGACGCCCAGGCGCCCTACACGGAGCAGCAGTGCTTCGGCGCGTACATGTACGTGGCCGCCTTCGGGTTGTGGCTCGGCAGGAAGTACCTGGCGCAAGCGGCACAGGCGGCGGTGAGCGGCGAGAAGGGGCCTACCTTCGGGCCGCGGGTGAGCATGCTGGGCGCAGTCGCCGGCCTCGTCGCGCTTGGCGCGTTCTTCGTCTACTACGGCATGTCCCCGTGGCTAGCGGTGGCAGCGTGGGTCATCTACTGGCTGCTCGCACTCTCCGTGACGCGGATGCGAGCGGAGCTCGGGCCGATTGCCCATGACCTCCACCGGGGCGGGCCCGACTTCATGCTGACCAGCATGTTGGGCACCAGCCTGATGGGCCCGCGCAACCTGAACCTGCTCACCTGGTTCTACTGGTTCAACCGCGCGTACCGCAGCCTCGCCATGCCCCATATGCTCGAGGGCTTCGCGATGGCCCGCCGCAACGACTTCCGCGACCGGCACATCGTGCTCGCCGTCATCCTCGGCGGCCTGCTCGGCACCTGGGCGACCTTCGCCGCGCTCGCCTACTTCGGCTACCAGGGCGGCGCGGAGGCGAAGATGGCCGGCCATGCGACGTGGTTCGGCTGGGAGGCCTTCAACCGATTGCGGGGTTGGCTGAACAGCCCCACCCCACCCAACCCGGCGGCCATGGGCGGAGCGGCGGGGGGCCTGCTCCTCGCGGCCGCCTTGCACCAGCTCACGATCCGCTACATCTGGTGGCCGCTCCACCCGCTGGGGTTCGCCATCGCGGGCAGCTACTCGATGGCGACCATGTGGTGCCCCATGCTGATCGCGTGGGTCGCCAAGGTCACCCTTCTCCGCTTCGGCGGCCAGCGGACCTACATGCGCGGAGTGCCGTTCTTCATCGGCCTCCTGATCGGGGACTACGTTCTCGGGTGTGCGTGGCCGGTGGCGGGGTGGGTGCTGGGGAGGAGCATGTACAGCTTCCAGCAGTGAACGCCGGCAACGGGGAATGGGCAACGGGCACCCGGTCAGAGCGCGGCGCGGTGGTTGCCCACGACCTCGCTGACGCGCAGGGCGCGGGTGTAGAGCCGGAGGGAGCGGACTCGCCCGCGTAGTGCGGGGGCGATGCGGAGGTCGGGGCCGCCGGTCACGTTCTGCAAGTGCGGGCTGAAGCGCCCCCAGCCGAACTGCCGCGAGTCGCCCCCGTCGCAGAGCACGCCGTCGACCACGAACAACACGATCTTCGGCCCGCCGCCGACGACCACCGCCAGGTTGTGCCATGTGTCGGGCTGGAGCAAGCCGGGGTCGCAGTCCCAGCGCGACTCCCCGCGACCATCGTTCATCACGAGCTCCACCGTGCCTCGCTCGGTGGCGACGAGGGCGATTCCCTGGCCCGTCGGTGTCCGGCTGTCTACCAGAACCTGCCCTGGGGCCAGGTCATCGAGGCGGAGCGAGAGATCAACGGTGAAGCCTGAGTTCAGGTGCCTCTCACCCATGTCAGCTCGCGCGTTGTCGCGCTCGGTGAAGCTCGGCAGGTGAGGCATGGCCGCGTCAGGCGGCATGTCTCCTGACAGGCCGGTCGCCAGGCCATCGGTCGCCACCGCCCGGTTCTCCCACTGGTGGAACAGCCCATCGAGGAGCGCAACGTCGATCTCGTGCACCCGCCCGACCGTCTTCTGCGTCTCGGTGACGAAGAACCGGCCATCCTCCTCGATGAGATCGGGGTAGCTCATGCGGATGAAGGGGTCAGGGTCGTACAGCGCGATCTCGGGCTGGGAGAACTCGAGGACCTTCCCCGCGGGCGAATCGACCTCCCGCGCGGCGGCGAGCCACACCGGATTCCGGTCGTCGTACGGGCCCCACTCCGGCATCTGCTGGATGACCGCGCCGCCGTGGTTGTGGAACCAGTAGAGGAACTGCCCGTTGCGGCAGCGCCAGATGAAGTTGGCGGCGCGCGGGTGCTTCACCCGAGGGCCGCCCGGTGTGTAGGTGAGGTAGGCGGGCGTGGTCCAGGTGCGACCGCCATCGCGGCTGTAGGCGCACGCCGGCCACCCGTCGACCGTCCGGTAGACACAGAAGAGGGACCCGTCACTCAGCGCGGTGACGCACTGCTCCTCGGCGACCCGCCCGCCGCCGGGCGGCGGGCGGAGGCCGATGTCGCCGTCGGGCAGCGTCTCGAAGGTGATCTTCGCGGGGTCCGGCTCAGTCAGAATGGTCTCGCTCCGCAGAAACACGCCCTCAGACTGCGCGAAGAAGCCCGGCCCCATTGCCCCGACCTTGTGCAGCGCGAGGATCGCCGCGTTGCCCGCGATCAGCGGCCGCCCGACGTTCCAGAAGAACCGCAGCTCGCCCCCGTATACGTTCTCGCGGTCGCAGGCGAAGTCGCGCACTGGCACATCGTACCGGCGAGCCGACCACGACCGGCCGTGATCGTCCGAGTACCGGAAGACGTAGTGCCCCAGCGAGTCAACGCGCGTATACACCCCTCCGTCCTCGCGCCTCACCTCCGGCACGTTGTCCGTGTTGTGGTTGTAGAAGCAGTACACGCGTCCCGAGGGCACTCTGAGCAACACGGCGTAGGAGGCCTCGGGGCCGTCGGCCGGCTCAACATCAACCGGCTCGGACCACGTGCGGCCGCGGTCGGTACTGCGCAGCGCGACAATGTGCTGGCCGCGGTCGCCCTCACGGCCCTTCCCGGTGGTCATCACGCACAGCCAGGCGCCATCGTCGGTCCGGACCACGTACGGCTGGTCTGCGTAGCCTTCGCTGGGGATGAGCGAGCCGGTGCGGATGTTGCGGGGATCGAGTGACTGCGACATGGCTGGGCAGTTCCCCCCCCTGCGGAAGGGCGCGTAGGCGAGTCGCTCCGCGACTCGCAGCCGTCGTCGGTCTCGGCACGACCGACCTACGCGAACGGCGACCTCAGCGACCCTCGAGCAGCGCCTGGGCCAGGATGACCTCGGCGACCTCCATCGTCTTGACGGCGTCGGCGAAGCACGAGGGTGGCTCGTGACCGGACTTCACGGCGTCGATGAACTCGCGGTTCTTCGCCTGGAAGCCGGCGTAGATGAAGAACTCGTCGCTGCCGGCGGCCTCGCGAGTGTCGTACTCGACCCCCTTCGTGTCGCCGTCGGCGTAGAGGGTGCCCTTGCCTTCGTGCTCGGCCTCGGCGCAGATGCCCGGCGCGTGCATCTCGACGCGGAAGATGCGCCGGCCGCTCGACCAGCTGTTCACCATGAGCCCGGTCGCGCCATTGTCGAAGTGCAGTGTCGCCATGATGAAGTTGAGGTCCGGCACGCCGACGCGCTTGACGATGCTTTCGACCCCGATGACCTCGCCCCCACACATCCAGCGCAGCGTGTCGATCGCGTGGACGCCGTCATCCATCATGTGGTCGCGCGCCCCGAGCAACGGCTCCAGATTGCACTTGTAGAACTCGCAGACCGCGTGGACGATCGGCCCGCGCTCCAGGCACTTCTCGCGGAGCATCGCCACCATCGGGCAGGTGCGACGCTGGAAGCTGACCTGGGTGAGGCACTCATGCTGCTCAGCGAGGTGCGCGAGCGCGCGCGCCTGGTGGATGGTCAGGCCCATCGGCTTCTCGATGCAGAGGTTGAGGCCCTGGGTCAAGCACCAGGTCCAGATGTCGTACATGATGTGCGGCTGGCCGATGGCGTAGACGGCGTCGGGCGCGATGTCCTCCACCATTTCCCGGTAGTCGGTGTAGCGGCGCTCGACCGCATACCGGTCCGCAGTCGCGTTGAGGCGCGCCTCATCCAGGTCGCAGATGGCGGCGATCTCGACGTCACCAAAGGACGCGAGCGACGGGTAGTGGACCGTGTTCGCCATGCCGCCGGCGCCGATCATGGCGACGCGGGTCTTGCGGGCTCTGCGTTTGGGCATGAGAAGCCCTCCCCATCACGCGTAGGTCGGTCGCGCAGCGACCGACCTACGCGAACGGCGTCGGGTCTGCAACCCGGGCCTACTGCACGGCTTTCATCTCGAGGTAGTCCAGCCACACGCCGCCCACGTTCTCCGGGTTGCCGTAGGGACCGCACCAGACGTAGTGCCCCTTGGCGGGAGTCACCGTGCCGAGCTTGTAGAGGTGCCAGTCGCTGTCCGGGATGTCGGCGACGTTCGGCTGGACGCCGCCGAGACCGGCCGCGTGGACCGTGTCGTAGATGCCCGCCCAGAAGGCGGAGCCGGTGTTGCCCTTCTTCTCAACGCGAATGCGGGCGAAGACATCGTACGTCGTGTTCGGCTCAAACTGCGAGGGTGAGTACCACCACTGGCAGCACCACTCGATGTGGGTGTTCGGGAGGTGGATGCTGAAGCCGTCCTCGGCCGTCGGATCCTCCTCGATCCAGCCCCACTCGCCATACCTCCCAATCGGGATCCTGTCGTCCTCGATGATAAGATGCAGTGCCCGGTGCTCCTTGGCGGCGGTGGTCGCGGCCTTGGGGAGGCTGCTCACGTCACGCAGGATCTCCACCTGCTGCTTCAGCGTGGCCGCGCCGCCGGCGGGGACCTGTCCCTTTGTCTTCACCTCGAAGGTCACGAACCCTCGCTTCGCATCCACCCGGACCCACGCGCGCTCGATCCCGGCCTCGGAGGGAACGATGCGCACCCCAGTACTCGTCGCGTGGTTCGCCAGCACGACCCCCTGCGCCATCTGGGCGCCCGTGAACGAGAAGTCCTTCTCGGCCTCGGTCTCCGGCAGCGACAGGCTGATCGTGCCCTTGTCAGCCATCGCAGGCACGATCGCGGTGAGGTCGTCGGTGTTGCCGAGGTTCAGGGACAACTGAGCGCGGAGGTCGCCGGGCTGGGCCTCTGCGCGGCCGTTGGCGATGGTGGAGGCGACCTCGAACGAGCTGCCCTGCGCCGGCACCGTGATCTTCCGTTCCAGCCGCACCTTCTCGGCCAGGTCGGTCGCCAGGGTCGCCGTCCTGCCCCCGCCGGCCTCCTCCACCTTGGCGTCGAACGTGTTGGCCCAGCCGGGCCCCTGAGCAGCGCCCTGCCACGATTCGGCATACCCACCGGCGTTGGGGTAGCTGGGGTCGCTGGGGTCCGAGGTGTAGATCAGGTTCTTGCCGTCTGGGAGCGCCTCGAGCCCGACGGCGCGGCCGCCGAGCGCGGGCACGAGGTCGAGCTTCAGGCCCTCGCTCCTCAGCGTGACCACGTCGAAGCTGCCGACCTTGGCGACGATGCGCTTCCGGTACTCGGCGGGCGGGAGACCGCCCTCGTTGAGAGCCGTGACCTCGCTCACCTCGCAGTACTTGAAGAACCGGTCCACGCGCGCCTTGAACTTGGTGTCCACATCGGCGACGTAGCGCCCATCCTCGATGCGGTACGGGCTAAGGACCGACTTCTGGGTGCGCTCGATGAGCGCCCAATCGGGGCTGAGGCGGGCGATGCGGACGCGTTCCAGCACCTCGGGCTGATCGGCGACGGCGGCTTCGGCCTCGTCCCAGAGGCGGTCGGCTTCGACCAGGATCTCATCGGTGAGATACGCCGCGCCGGCGCCCTCCCAGATGTGCATGTGGATGTTGTCGCCGCCGACCTTGTCTCGCAGGAGGTCGATGTACCGGCGGATCGGTCCGGCCGCCTTGCCATAGACTTCCTGCAGGAACTCCGTCATCGCCTGCTCCGGGTCGGAGTCCGGATCCCAGAGGAACTTCGCCTGCAGGTAGCCGTCGAGGGAGTTGAACTCGCCGCCGAGCGTGGTATAGGTGTCCTCCTCGAAGATACCAGTGACGTGGTTGTCGGCGAAGAAGCTGATGTTGTCCCGCAGGACGTGACGATTCGGGAAGGGCACGAAGTAGTTGGCGAAGGAGGTGGTGTAGTCCCACACCCAGATGCGGTCGCAGACCTTCCCCCAGCCGACGATGTCGTCGCGGAACGCCTTGTTCTCGTTGCTGTCGCAGGTCCCCAGCGGGTGGGAGAAGCAGCACTCGATGCTGCAGAGACGGATGATGACATTCGGGCGCGGCCGCATGGCCTTTGGCGGCTTGCGCGACCAGGTGTAGGCGAGGGTGTCGATGGCCTTGTCCGGGAACTCCTTCTCTACCGCTTCCGCCACGCGGTTCACCAGGTAGAGCAGGGGCGCAGCCTGGGTCCCCTCCTGCTCGGCGAGCTTCTGGCAGTCCGGGCACTGGCAGTTGTACCCCGTGTCGTTCTGGGAGACGGAGAAGACCGTCGCCTCCGGGTGCTCGCGCATCCGCTTCCGCACTTCCTCGGTGACGATGCGGATGACGTCCTCGTTCGTGCAGCAGAGCTGCGCGTAGCCGTCCATCCGCTGTCCGTTGACCAGGGAGAAGTACTCGGGGTGTTCGGCATAGTACTTCGCGGGCGGGACGAGCTCGGCGAACGTGTGGACGAAGCCGAAGTAGGTGATCTTGCCGCCGTGCTTCTCGGTGAGGGAGGCGGCGTTGCTGTTCACCCGGTTCCGCGCGCACCAGTCGCCGTCGAAGCAGTCCTTCACGAACGGCTCGCGGTACTCCAGCCGAGGAATCTTCGTCTCATCCAGGGCCGGAAGGACCAGCCGATCGATCTTGGGGATGCGGCTCACCGTGGGCGTGAACCATCGGCAGCCGAGGTGATCCTCCAGCAACCCGTACACGCCGTACAGCGTCCCACGCACCCCGCTGCCCGCGATGATGAGGTGCGGGCCTGCGGTGCGGAGCACATAGCCCTCCTTGCCAAGCTTCGCGAAGTCGATGTCCACCTGGAGCGCCGCCAGGTGGGGATTCCCGGCGTCGGCCAGGATGATCTCGTGCAGTGCCTGGACCGGGACACCGAGGGCGATGTTGGCCGACATCATCGGCAGCTCGGCGCCGGTCATCTCCTTCAGCCAGTGCTGCAGCTCCTCGGCGGCGTACTTGGTCGAGGGCGAGGCGTCGTCGGCCACGACGATGCGGAAAGCGGACTCCCCCTTCTCAGCGAGCACGAGGTCCTGGGCGAGAGCCGTCGCGCAAGACAGCAGCCCGACCAGAGCAAGCGTAACGAGCGGTTCCATGCGTGTCATCCTTTGCTCTCCTTCCGGAAGCTCACCGGTACGTGTCGAGCGCCGGGGGCTACCAACCCACTACCGTCTTCTCCGCCACGAACCGGGTGCTGCGCTTCACCGGCGCTGACGGCGCCGAGAGGTGCTGCCGCTGGTAAAGCGGGTACGTTGTGGGTGACTCGTCGTGCGGCGAGACATCAACAGCCGTACTGCCGCGGAAGCGCACAGTGTACGTCTTCTCGTGCCCCGGTATGTGCGCCGCCACCGTGTAGCCGGCCTGCGTCTCCGGCACCGGGAACTGCAGTGTGATCCGGTCACCCGGGCTCAGGTCCGAGAGAGTGAGGTAGTTGCCCACCCAAGTGCCCGGCCGCGGCGCCTCGTTCACCTGGCTGGTCACCTTGCCCCGTGGGACCCACCCCGGTAGGCGCACCGCAATGCGCCGCACGCTCTTGCTGTGGATGACGACCTTCCCCTCATGGGGCAGGTAGCTGTCGATGTCGAGCCAGGGCGAGACGCGGTTGAGCAAGAGGTTGACCTGGGCGGAGTCGCCCCCGCCCCGGACGATCGCCTCCCACGCGTAGTACAGCCCCTGCGTTCCGTTGCCGGTGCAGCACTGCATCACCCAGGGCTGCGGGATGTCGGCGGGGGTGGACATGCCGGCGAAGTTGCCCAGGCTGCGCGCGATGACGTTCTCCGTGGACTCCTGCTTCGGGAAGGCATGATGCTCGGCCACCGGGGCGCTCGCCTCGCTGATCTGCGCCAGGAGGTCGGCGCGCGTGAGCTGCCCCTCCACCAACTGGTTCCGGACGACCGCATCCACATCGTCCCAGTAGTCGCCGACCCCCGCGTCGCTCAGGCGAACCGCGAGCGCCACGAGATCACCGAGGGCGCAGCCCTCGACCGTGGCGTGGCGCGCCGGCCAGCAGTCCACAAAGCCCAGGCGGGGGATTCCCATGCTCAGGGTGAACTCGTAGGATCGGCGGACGAACTCCAGCAGCCGCCAGTCGCCCACGAGGCGGGCGTACTCGAGGATTCCCCGGAGGCCGATCGCCCGCGCGTGGAAGTGGGTGTACCAGTGCCCGAGCTCGGCGCCGGCGATGCCCGGCGGGTCGGGCTTGCCCGGGGCTACGTGGCCGACCAGGCTGGTCGCGTCGCCCTCGAGGTCCACCACGCCGCCCCAGAATCTCGGGAGCGCCACGAAGCGCGTCAGTTTCCCGGCGAGGTCGAGGGCCTCCTCATCGCCCGTCTGGGCGAACCAGCGCATGAGGCCCTGGATCTGGTGCCCGTGGTAGCCCACTACGGAGCCCTCGGCGCCCTCGGTCTCGCTCATCGGCTCCTCGGTGCTCGTCCAGCCGGAGCGCGGGAAGCTGAACGGCTCGCCCGCCGTTCCCATGGTGTAGAAGGCGTAGTCGTCCCGGCAGATCGCGATGCGCGCGAGCCCTCGGACGAGCGCCCGGATCGCGGTATCCAACGCCTCGTCCTGCTCCAGCTCCCGCCAAGTCACCAATGCCCGCAGCATCCTGCCACAACCACCCAGGTTGGCGGCGTCCACCCCCTCCGGGAGTGTGCCGAACGCGGGGTTGTACGTGCCGGCCCATGGACGGTCCGGGTGGGCGATGGCGTAGTAGAGGCCATCGTCGGCCGACAGCCGCGACAGAAGCTCCGCCCGGAAGGCGGCCTCGACGTCAGCGTACAGGTCGCTCCCGCACATCAACCGCATCAGCGGGAATGACTCCCCGAACTTCGGGTCGCACGTCGTATCCGCAGAGCCCTGGTGTCGCAGGTAAGGCGGCCGGCAGGCGTAGGAGACGCTGAAGAACATCGTGTGGTGGCAGTCCGGGTCGATGGTGCCGCCGATCCCATTCAGGGCGAGCTCGGCCCGCTCGGCCAGGTCGAGCGTGTCGGGCGCCTCCGCCACATACGGCTGTCCGGCCACACAGGTGTTCATCGCTGGTGCCGATCCGCGACGAGCTGCCCGCCGGAGGCGACGTTCTCCGGGGAGTTCTCACGTATGAGCACGATGATGTGCTCCTCGCTCATCCCATACCCCTCGGCAGCAGCTTGGGTGAGGAGCCTGGCCAGCTTCCGCTTCTGTTCGACGTCGGTGAGGATCGGGCCGTCGACCTGTACCAGGGGCATCGCACGAGACCTCCGTCGCATCGCGTTGGGTCTGCGGCTCACCTTCGCGATTGCAGGGGGAATCTCCTCCGGCCGTGCCGCCCGCGGAGGCAGCCGGGCTGTGGGCGGCGAACGCACGCCCACATACTCGCCACGCTCTGGGAGCCAGCCAAGCATGGAGCCGGCAATCGCGGACCTCAAGCAAGCCATCATCGACGCCGGGCCGGCGGACTCGGTGGTCGACCCGACTGTCTACCGCCGCATCATGACCGCGGCCAACCACGAGGAGCCGGACCGGGTGCCGATCTGGGACTTCATCGACTCGTGGCCTATCTACCAGCGCTTCGCGCCGGGAGAGACGGACGGCACCATCGCCACCGCGAAGGTCTTCAACGGCCTGGGCATCGACCTGTGCCGGTCGGTCTACCTGCCGGTCGAGCCCGGCTCTCAGAGCGAGGACTCCCACGTCGCGTTTGCCGGCCAGAGCCGCTGGTGGGTGGACAAGCCGATCAAGACCCTCGACGATCTGCGCGGCTACCAGGCGCCCGAGATCACCGAGCAACAGGCCTGGGAGTGGGTCAAGTGGTATGTGGGCGCCCGCGATGTGTTCGCCCCGGAGACGCTGTACGTCCCCTGCGATGGTGTGGGGTTCCACGGGGCCTACGGGTTGATGGGGCTGCAGCTCTTCAGCTACGCCCTCTACGACTGCCCCGCCGACGTCGAGCGGCTCATCGAGAGCCTGAACCAGCACGCCCTCCTGCGTGCGAAGGCCTTCGCCGAGGTGAGGTCGGCGCCCCTCTTCATGTACGGTGACGACATCGCCTTCAAGGGCCGGGCGATGTTCGCCCCGCCCGTGATGAAGCGCCTGTTCTACCCCTACCTCGCCCGGCTGTGTGAGGTGCTGGACCCGGCGGGCGTCAAGGTCATCTTCCACACCGACGGGTACATCATGGACATCGCCGGCGATCTGCTCGACACGGGCATCGCCGGCCTCAACCCGATCGAGCCGCTGGCGGGGAACGACCTCGGCGAGCTGAAGCGGCGGTACGGGAAGCGGTGCATCTGGGTGGGGGGCGTGGACTGCTCGCAGCTCCTGCCGCTCGGCACCGTCGACGATGTGCGGCGGGGCGTGAAGGAGTGCCTGCAGGCCGCGGGGCACGGAGGCGGGTACTTCATCGGCTCCTCCTCCGAGATCGTGCCCGCCACGCCGGTCGACAACATCCTCGCGTTCTACGAAGCCTGCCACGAGTACGGGAAGTACCCGCTGGCACGGTGGTGAGAGGAAACTCTGGCAGGTCGATGCAGGCCGGGCGGCGAATGACACGCCGCGGTGCAGGCAAGCGATGGTCACGCTCCTCTTCTGGAACACCAACGGCAAGGGCCTGGAGGGCCGCGTGTCGCGGTTGGCTGCAGAGCACAAGGTGGACGTGCTCGCGCTGGCCGAGTGTGACGTGAGGCCAGACGTCATGCTGCTGGCCCTGAACGCCGGAGCGCGTGCCGAGTTCCACTACGCCCCGTCCTACGCAGACACCGGCACGGAGTCCCGGACCGGCCGGCTGGCGATCTACACCCGGTTCTCTCCCGAGTTCCTTACGCCATTGGAGGACCGCGTCGGCCTCTTCACGGCGCGGAGCTTGGCCCTCCCCGGACGGACGTCAGTGACCCTGTGCGTGGTGCACCTACCCAGCAAGCTGTACCGAGACTCGCATGACCAACTGAGCGCAGCACACGAGTGCGCGGAGGGGGTCCGCGATATCGAGCGTCGCGTCGGGCATGACAGGACTCTCCTGATCGGCGACCTGAACATGGACCCGTTCGAGCAAGGCGTGGTTAGTGCTCACGGCCTCCACGCGGTGGCGACCAAGCAGATCGCGGCAAGAGGCTCGCGCCGCGTCGAGTCGCAGGAGTATCGGTTCTTCTACAACCCGATGTGGGGCTGCTTCGGCGACCAGACGCCCGGGCCGCCGGGAACGTACTACCGGGGGGCCTCCGGCTACTGCACGTACTTCTGGCATGTCTTCGACCAAGTGCTTGTGCGGCCCGCCCTGCTAGATCGTCTGGACAGCCCTTGCGTGCGGATCCTGCCGGAGGGCGCCGCCGGGTCCAGTGTAGACGACAGCGGGTGCCCAAGAACCCAGGACGCCTCAGACCACCTGCCCATTCTGTTCAGTCTCGACCTGTGAGGGGTGAGCGAGATGGTCAGTACCGTGCACGATTTGTGGCCGAAGGACATCGCGACCAGCCTGCCTCGCGCGCCAGTCGTCCTCCTGCGCGAGCAGGCGGCCCTCCTGGGCCCCAAGACGTCCAACATCGTCATGGCAAAGGTGGAAACGAGTTCGTTCGACGATACCATACGGCATGACTTCGTACTCGTGGCGCCGAGCTTGGGGAACTACAAGTTCCGGCTCTTCACGGTGTCGCACGAAGCGACCTTGTACCCCGTGACTGTCGCGTACGGGGACCAGTCATGGCGCTGCGAGGCGGAGGGGTCGTTCGTGCAAGTGGTGGGGCAGGTACTCTCGTCGGATACGACGGTGAAGGTGGTGCGCGCCTTGCTGGCTCAGAGCGCAGGGGACACGGCAGAGGCCGAGGACCCGTTCGGCGACCAGTAGGGGTGGGCGACAAGGCGAGGACCGTCCCGTCCATGTGCGGCAGGCCCCCCCTTGGGGCGACCCATCGGGTCGCCCGTACAGTCCCAGGCTGTGCTGCGGGTCGTACCCGAAGGCCTTCGTGGCCCGCCCCTTGCGCCCTACCGCGCCCGAAGCAGCCTCGCCGCGGCTTCCGCCAGGGCATCGGCGATCAGCAGCTAACCCCTGCCGTACGGGTGGTTCCCGTCCTCGATGAGGTTCAGGCCGTCGGGGCGCCCGGTGAACAGGCGGAACAGGTCCACAGCCTCGATGCCGTCAGCCCCGCGCAACGGAATAGGCCGTTCGTCGAACGTCTCCTCCGCGAGCGGAGATACCCCCATGCCATGGCTCCGCATTGCCCCGGCCTTCCTCGCTCTCGTGCTGCTGGGCGGCGTCTCGGCGGCCCCGGCCGCAACCTGGGTCGCGGACCTCCAGGCCGAGTTCGCTGCCGGCACGGCCGATGGGGTGACCGCCTCCGACGAGCAGGGCGGGCTGACGCTGGCCTTCGCGGGCGAGAACCTGCTCCGCGATCCCGGCTTCGAGGGCTCGCCCGACCAGTGTCCCCAGCAGAAGGACCCCTATGCCCCGAGTACACAGCCGACCGACGGGTGGGTGCACAACGGGCTGGGCGGGCGAGAGGGCGCGATTACACCGGCGGAATCGCGCTCAGGCCAGGGCGCCTGGGAACTCGCGGACACGGTGAACCCCGGCGAGCCGGCGCTGCTCCAGAAGGTGCCGCTCAAGCCTGAGTACCGGGGACGGTTGTTCGCGTTCAGCGTGTGGGCCCGGACGCGAGCGGGGCTGAACGACCAGGCCACGATCGCGCTCAAGTTCCGAAGCACAACCCACTGGCGCTCGGATGTCCCGCGTTCTCTGACCGTCGGACCGGAGTGGCGGCAGTACGTGCTCACGGCTGTCATGCCGGAGGACGGGGACGAGCTGGGCGTGGTGATCGGCCCGTCCTCCTACGAGGGACAAGGCGCGATCATCGTCGATGACGCGGCGCTCACGCAGGCCAGCTACCGCCTGGAGGGCACCTGGACCTCGCCGCCGCAGTCCATGGGCGCTGACAAGAGCATCGTCTGGCGGACCGCCTACCGCGCGACGACGCCAACCGACACGCGGGTCAGGCTCTTCATCAGGACCGGAGACGCGCCTCAGCCCGGCGAACGCTGGTCGCCCTGGGTGGCTGTTGCTGGGAACCCCGCCGCCGACATCCACGTGGCTCCGGGCCGGTCTGTGCAGTTCCGGGTCGGCCTGTCCAGCTCCGACCCGACCCGGACGCCGGTGGTCGAGAGCGTGCGCCTGTCCTATGGCGCCAGGCTGGCGTTCCTGTTCGGTCGGGTGACCCACGCGCAGACCGGGGCCCCCATCGCCGGAGCCCAGGTCGGTACCGGGGAGGAAGCCATCTCGACGGACCGGCAAGGGGAGTACCTTCTGGGCGTGCCTGCCGGGCCGGTCGGCGGCGCCGTCACGGCCCTGCACTACCTGCCGGAGGCCTTCGACCTCCCAAGCCTCCGGGAGGGCCGGCGTCTCCGGCTCGACATCAAGCTCCGCCCCGATCCGAGCTGGCCGATGTTCCGCGGCGGCGCCCAGCGCCAGGGGTACTCGGCGCTGAGTGGCCGGCTGGCCGGCTTCGGCGTGGCGTGGCAGTACCCCCTGGGCACGGTGGCCGGCGGCGAGGTCCTGCCCGCCGATCCCGACGGTGATGGGCGCACCGAGTTCCTCCTCGCCAAGGGCGGGTCGCTCGTCGCGCGCCGCCTGAACGGGGACCTCATCTGGCAGGTAGACGGGTGGGAGATCGGCGGCATCAAGGGCGTCTACGACCTGCTCGGCGATGGGCAGAGGCAGGTCGTTACGGTGTCCGAGGGCTGGCAACCGTTCGCCAATGGGGCGTTCACGGTGACCGATGCGCGGAGCGGCCAGGTCCTCTCTCGCGTCGACACCTGGCCCGACGCGGGTGACATCGGCCACGGCGACACGCACGACTACCTCCACGGGAGCTTCTCGCCGCTGATGAAGCAGTCGTGCGTGGTCGCCGACCTGGACGGCGACGCCAAGCAGGAGGTCATGGTCCACCCGAACTACCACAGCACCCTCATGGCCTTCGACTTCCACGATGGCCTAACGCGACCGAGGATGATGTGGAAGACGCAACACCGGTTCAAGTACGACCTCTACCTCTACCCGCTCCTCTCAGCCGACGTGGATGGCGACCGCCGCCTCGAGATCGTCTACCACGATGAGGACCTCATCCGCCTCTTCGATGGCCGCACCGGCGAGGAGAAGGGCGCGGCCGACATGGGCTGCCCGAGGGGCCTCTTCGGCAGCATGGCCTGCGGAGACGTGGACGCGGACGCGACGGCCGAGGTAGTGCTTCTCCCGACCTTCGACCCCGAGTACACGCGCCACACGGTGGCCCTCGCCGACTGGGACGGGAGGTCGTTCGCGCGGCGCTGGACGCGAGACTTCCCGGAGAAGGTCCGTGCGCGCGCCTTCTCGGCGCCCCTCCAGGCGCCGTTCGCGGACGTGGACGGCGACGGCCGGCTCGAGGTCGTCATCCAGGCCGGCGCGGATGTGCTGGTGCTCGGGGGCCTCGATGGCGCAGACAGGTATTGCATCCCCAACGCGTCCCTCTCCGACGCTGCAGACCTCGACGGTGACGGGGTCGCCGAGATCATGGTGACCGAAGGCGGCAAGACGCTGGCCTACAACGGCCAGGGCGGCTTCAGCCGCAAGGACATCCCGTACCCGCCCAACTGGGGCTGGCACAATTGGGGTGACGGCGAGCTCAGCCGGCTGCGCGGCGGCCCGAACGGGGTGACCGAGGTTGTGAACCAGGCGGGCAAGGTGAAGGCCGTGCTGCCCGGCGCGCCCTACATGACCTCGCCCATCGCCGCCGACCTGCAGGGCGACGGCAAGGTTGAGGTCCTGGTGCGGGAGGCAACCGGCCTCATCCGCATCCTGGACGCCACGACAGGCACGCCAAAGCCCCTCGCCTTCCCCAACCTGAAGTGCGATTCCCCCGGCGAGATGTCCCGCGGCGGAGGCATCACCTGCTGCGATCTGGACCATGACGGCAAGGCCGAGATCATCTTCCGCCAGGGGGGGCGGCTGACGGTCGCCAATGCAGACGGGTCGATCCGCTTCCGGTCGGAGCTTGGCGGCCTGAGCTTCCCCGCCGTCGGCCGCTTCGACGGTGACGGCGCCCTCGATGTGGCCTGCTATGCCGGCAAGCGCTGGATCGCCTTCAGCGGGAGCGACGGCAAGGTGATCTGGGACACTCCGGCCCTGGAATCAAACGAGGTCGCGACGTGGGACGTGGACGGCGACGGACGGGATGAGATCACGGGGAAGATGGGGCCGGTGTTCCTCCTGAGCGGCGCCGACGGCCACACGCTATGGACCGCCTTCCGGCGGGAGCAATGCGCCCTGGGGCTCGGGGTGTTCGCCGACCTCAACGGCGATGGCCGCCTGGAGGCCCTGGCCATCGGCGAGTACACCAACACCGCCTGGTATCCGAACGGGCGGAACCTGTGGTGGATCGGCTGGTCCTCGGGCGGGAGCAAGGAGCACTATGGCGCCGTGGCGGACGTGAACGCCGACGGCGCGTGGGACTTCGCGATCTCCTCGAACCACGGTGTCCTCTACTGCGTCGACGGCCGCGACGGGCACGAGCTGTGGACCTCCGGAATCCCCGAGAAGGTCAGCCTCTCCCACTGCGCCGCCGCCGACCTCGACGGCGACCGGAAGCCCGAGTTCGTCTTCGGCGCCAACACCGGCAAGCTGATCGTGGTCAACGGTGAGGACGGGTCGCTCGCGAAGGAGATCGACTTCCGCCACCCCGTGGGGGAGCCCATCGTGGCCGATGTGAACGGCGACGACCTGGCCGAGGTGCTCGTCGTCTCCGACAGCACACTGTACTGCCTCGCGGCGGGCCCGCGCCCGACAGGTGGCCGGTAGAAAGCCCGGCCCGCCTTAGCGAGTAGTCGCCGCGAGCGGATGGCGCCCTATTGCCTGACTCCTGTCAGGCGCACCCCCCGTCAGGTCCTCTCGTCTTGCGGATAGCGGCGAAGGCGGGGATCCCAGTGCTCCCCGGGCCCCGCTGCGAGTCGCGCAAGTCGAGGCGGACCGTCTCGTACTTCTCCCGAAGCATCGTCACGAGGTTTCGCCCGTCTCTCACGGCCTCCACGTCCTCCCGCTTGATGACCACGACAACGATCCCACGATCCATGAAGACCTTGAGCCGTTGCTCTCTCTCCGAGTACTGCCGTTGACTCCCGGGTGCTTTCTCGCCGGAGATCTTTTCCGGTGCGAAGAGCACCCCGAAGCGGCACTTCACCGAATCGAGCACACGGCAGAACTTGGCGAAGTCGGTGAACGCCACCGACTTACCTGCGTCGGTCTGTCTGCCCTTGCACTCGCAGATGAAGTACCGGCCGAAGTCCGACCGATAGTCCGCGTCCAACGTCTCCAGCGAGCACACGAGGTCCAGGTCGCTCGAGTACGTCAGCCGCCTGCGCGCCGTGCGGCATCCGGCCATGCACGACATCAAGTAGTCGGCGAGCCACTCCAACCGTTTGCCGTACGGCCCGGGGCTCTGCCCCAGAAGGGCCCCAACGTAGTGCCCGTTGGCCCAGTAGACCTGCGCCTCGTCGGGCGATGCAGGTCCCCGAAGCCAGCTCTGATCGAGGTTCTGGAGCACGAACTCAGGGAACTTCGTCCACCGCGGGTGGGCCTTGGGTAACACCTTCCCCGTGGTCTCGAGGTAACGCTCGTACGTTTCGTCGGCGAGGCCCTCACGTCGCACCAGCCGCCATTTCGAGCCGCGCACGTTCCACGTAGGATCCTGCTGGCGGGTCGCCGCGTCCTCGCACAGGGTCAGCATTGCGTAACGCTGGCTGTGCGAACGGTAGCCCATGCGGTGGAAAGTGTCATGCAGGCGCGCCAGTGGCAGACCCTTGTGGACCCGGGGCCCCTCGCTCTGGGCGCGCAGCATCTGCTCATAGAGGCCGAAGAAGACCCCTAGGGCATCGTGGAGCATGTCGAGGTAGAAGTAGTATAGCCCTATCTTCTCCCAGACCTGCACGCCGGGCGCATCCTCCGATCTCACCTCCGAGGGCGGGTAGCGCTTCCTGAGTTCCGCGACCAGGACAACCGTATCCTGGGTGCCCGGGAGAAGAGCCTGCGGCAGCTCCTTTCCGACCATGTCTTTGAGTTGGTGCCACAGTTGCGCGGCGACGTATGGCCTCGCGATTTCGGGTTCCTGTCCCGAGAGCATACGGACCTGCAGAAGTTGCTCCAGCACGCATACCGGGTGCCGTTCTTCGTCGACCACGGCTATCGTCCCCCTCGCGCCGTGAACCACGGAGGTGATGTCAACTCCGACAGAGGAAGCAGTTCGGGAGCCGGCGCAGCCCGACCTTCCGAGGCTCTGCGGCATCTGCCCGGAGCTCCCCGGAGGCGAGCCGGATCGGGCGACGGATCGGGGGACGGATCGGGGGACACCATACTCATCTGCGGCGCCGAGCCCTCCGGTCGCCGGTCTTCATCGGGCTCGTCCCGCGCATCGCGAACCCCGTGAGTCCTCTCAATCCATGGGCTGAGCAGCTACCGCCAGCCCTGAGCCGCGCCTCAGGGCCCTGCCTACCATGTGCTTCCTCACCTCGGAACCCGCCTTACCGATAGATTGTCACCCGCGGCACGAGCACGCCGCTGTTCCGGGTCCAGAGGCCGACGTACCCGCCGGGGAGGGGATCGGGGTCTTCGTAGCGGAAGACGGACCGGCCGTTGAGGTCGAGCCGGATGCTGTGGCCGATTCGGGCGACCTGCATGTGGTGCCACTGGTGGTGGATGCCGTACCCGTTGGGGACGCCGATGTCGGGGCATCGGGAGGTCCCAGGCCGGCCTGCCGTTTCCTCCGCACGCACGAAATCCCTCAGGTCCTCAGTCGGGATGTTGCCCCCCTGTCTTGGTGTTCCACCGATTCGACCGGTACCCAAAACGCGGGGCTCTTTCGCGAGCGGGCCATGCTCACCCCTCCTATGGGCGCGCCTCAGGGGGCGATCTGGTAGATGACGGGGCGGTAGCGGGGTGTCGGAATGGGCCGGCCCGCCTCTCGCGCGGCCTCCAGCCATGCGCCCCTGGCCCTCTTCACCTCGGCCAACGCCTGCTCCGGCGTCTCGCCGAAGGCGGAGCAGTGTTCCAGGTCGGGGATATCGGCAATGTACCCGCCGTCCTCCTCGCTGTAGAAGATGTTGATGTGGTAGTCAGTCATCCCTCGTCCTCCAGAGCCAGGTTATGGCGCTCGACGAGCTTCAGGAACTGCCGAATCTGGTAGGGCTTAGCCTCGCCCCCAACCTCCTGCAGGTTCAAGATCTCGGGGACGGATGGGTGTCTGAGGATATGATGGCTCCCGCTCATGCGCACAACGCGGAATCCGAAGCCCTCCGCTAGAGCCATCATGTCCCGGAAGGGCACGTTACTCAACGCGCCTTCGACCAGCCGTCGGAGCAGCTTCCTGCGGTTCACGGATGCGCCTCCGAGAGGTGGGCCGGAAAGCCACGGAAGGCGGCCTGCTGGCGCATGGCGGCGCTCCTGCGGGAGTCCTGCCGAGGGCTTCTTCAACGCGAGGGGAGGTGAGACCTGCGCGGGTCGTGGGCGCGACTGACTCTCTGAACCGAGCCCGCCTACCGGTAGATCGTCACCCGCGGCACGAGCACGCCGCTGTTCCGCGTCCACAGGCCGACGTACCCGCCGGGGAGGGGATCGGGGTCTTCGTAGCGGAAGACGGGGCGGCCGTTGAGGTCAAGCCGGATGCTGTGGCCGATCCGGGCGGCCTGTATGTGGTGCCACTGGTGGTGGATGCCGTAGCCCGGGGGGACGCGGATGTCGGGGCACTCGGCGACGACGGCGCCGTTCCTGAGGAGCTGTGTCTTCACGCCTCCGTCGCCGCCGAGGATGAAGCTGTAACCGCTGCGAGGGTTCGCCTTGTCGCCGCAGAGGACCACATTCAGGTCGCGGCAGCGGTAGGTCTCAGGCCCGCCTGGGGCCTCCATCTTGATGCCCATGTAGCAGTCCACCGCCACATCGCCCTGAATGGGAACCTTGTTCCAGATCACCGCGTCACCCGCATCCCAGCCCGCGAACCATGACCAGCGGTTGTCGCACGACCAGCGGGCCGTCACCTCCCACGTTCCCGAGGAGACCCACCAGTCGGTCGGCGCCGCGCCGAACACGTAGTCGCCCACTTCGCCGGAGCGGACCTGGAGGCTCTCCGCCGGGACGGGCGGACCGTAGACCTCCAGGCCGACGCGTCGAAGCCCTGCTGCGCCGGTCGTTCGGAACACCGACCGGCCACACCACAAGACCGTCGCGCCGTTGCCCTGCCGGACGACCCGCAACTCGCCCGCCGGCCCCAGGGAGACCCCCGTTGCGGCCGGCTTCCCGCCGGGCTCGGTGAGGATCAGGTTGGCGCGCTTCGCCCTTGGTCGCAGGTCCACCGCAACCGACAGCCACTCGCTCTCCGGCGCCGAGGGCGAGGCCGCGAATACGATCCGCCGCCATGCCGGCTCGGTGACCGGCACAACAGGAAGCGACACCTCCACTTCGTCCCCGAAGTCGCCCTGGTGCCAGAGCAGGGGCGGCCGGTCAGGGCAGGCGGTCCATGGGGACGCCGGATTGGCCCACGTGAGGCTGTCCTGCGGGCCGAGCGAGGTGGGCAGGTCGGGCGCGGGCGACCCCTCATTGCGCGGCGCGCGAAGTGGCTGCTCGGCCGGCTGCACGAGCACGTCGTCGAACCGCGCCACGCCCCCCCGGACAAGCAGCCCGATGCCCCCGCCGCGAGGCTCGGGGTTCGCGCATTCCAGCACCTGGTCGCCATCGACCAGCGCCTCGATCCTCCCGCCGAGCAGGCGCACCGCCAGCCGATACCATTGGCCCGACTCCAGTCCGCCCGGGCATTCGGCCAGTGTGCTCTCTTGCCCGGCGCGGACACGCACGATCGCGAACCTCGGCGTCGGCCTCCCCGCCGAATCGGCGATGAAGCCCACGTAGTCCCCATTCGCCTGCCTGAGTACGCACAGCCCGCACACGGCGCTGGGCTGATCCGGACGCACTGCGACGCTGAGGGCGTAGTTCTCCCAATACGACTCGCCCGTTGCGGCGATGCCCGTCTCGGTGGTCCGTCCGCGCAGGTAGAACCCGTTGACCGAGTACCCCTCGTGACCGACTCCGATGTTCGCCCACTGCCCGCCTACCGGCGTCCAGCCGAGCGGCTCCCCCGAGTCGCGCATGAAGTCATCGTTGAACACCGGCTCGCCGACCGGCTGGCAGTACGCATCTCCCAGCGGAACAGCCCCCTGGCTTGTGGCCAGTACCCCGCCCGCGGTGATGCGCGTCTTGGCGTGCAGGACCTCCGTATCGCCGAGCACTACCGAGACCGCCCCAGGGCGTCGTGCCACGAGCAGCTCGGTCGCCTCAGATGGCGGCCGCCACGCCGCAGACGCAATCGGCGGCCCCACGTCCGCCTTCCCCTGTCGCAGTTCGAGCGTGGTCGTGCCGACCTTGAGCCAAAGGCACGACCGGCGTGCCTTGCCGGTTGCATCGAACTCCCCATCCATCACCAGCGTGCTTGGCCCGCCCTGACCGGCCGGTCCTACCTGAAGCGACACGTTGTAGGCCTGGTCCTCCGCCACATCCACCGCCCGGAGCCCTGTGGGCACTGCCTCACTTGCCGTTCGGGACTGTCCCGCGCGCCGCGCCTTGTGCGGCGCCCGAGGCGTGTCCCCCGTGCCGCCGTTCGCGTCGTTCGCCACTTGCTCTGCCCTGGTCACACTCAACCGCGGCACCGCCCGGCCCTGGCTCAGCTCCTGGATGATGCCCATGAGCAGCGGATCGGGGCCGGCTCCCCGGTGGAACCGGCAGAACGATAGCGCCGCTCCCGAGTAGACCAGCTCGCCCTCGCCGACGGGAAGGCTCACAATCGCCGCCCCGCTCCCGATGGGATTCGACGTACCATCGTAGCGGAACTGGGCGACGACCTGTCCCTCCGCCGGTCGCTGCAGACGGATGATCGTTCCCTGCAGATGGAACATGTCGATCGAGGCCTTGGGGTCCAGCCCGGCGACGATGAGGTCCGACGGGTTGCTGAGCAGCACGTCCGAGTACTCCGGCGCCGAGGTGACCACCGAGACGAACTGCTGGAGCGGGTACGGCCCTTGCAGGCCAGCCCAGGTCTCGACGTAGAGTCGGCCGCCTGCCTTCATCCACTCCGTGAGAGCGCGGTCCATGCCTCCCCGGGTGGCAACCGGGCACGAGAGCAGCAGCACCTCGTACCGCTTCAGCGCCTCGGGGTCGCCCAGCTCCCAGGAGAAGATGGGCTCATGCGGCAGCCCATGCTCTACCAGGACGCCATCGAGACCATCCGGGTAGTCGCCGCCGACACCGATGCGCAGGGGTGGAGGGGCGGTGAAGGGGGCCACCACCGTGGCCGACCAAGCAGGGGACAACACACCGAGTAGCAGCGCCGCATGGGCGGAGAGGCAGACCATTCGCCTATGGGTCATCTGGTCGCACCAGCAGGGGGCTTCTTGTGAGAATGCTCGCGCAGGGAAGATGGTTCCACGGGGGCGGGCCTGTCAGGAATGGGCCCCCTCGCTCTGGCCCAAGACCGTATGCACCACCGCCTCCGCCGTGATCCCGCACCGCTCCCTCAGGTCCTGATGGCTGCCCACCATGCAGGCAAAGACATCCTGGACGCCCAGGCGCTTGAGGGGCGTGGCGGCGCCCGCATCGGCGAGGGTCTCGGCCACGGCGCCGCCGAGGCCGCCGATGACCGTGTGCTCCTCGATGGTCACGATCAGCCGCGTGTCCTGGGCGGCCTGCAGGATCGCGTCGCCGTCGATGGGCTTGACTGTGTGCATGCCGAGGACGCGAGCGGAGATGCCGCGCTCGGCGAGGAGGTCACCCGCGCGGAGGGCATCGGCCACCGTTGGGCCAGTGCCGATGACGGTCACCTCGGTTCCCTCGCGGAGGAGCACGGCTTTGCCCAACTCGAAGGTACGCTCCGACTCGGGCTTGCCGACAGGAAGCTCGCCGCCGGCCAGGGAGATGTAGAACGGACCTTCAGTGGCTGCGGCGGCGCGCGTGGCATGCTCCGTCTCGAAACCATCGGCGGGCATGACCACGGTCATGGTGGGGATCAGCCGCATGAGCGCGATCTCCTCCATCGCGTGGTGGGTGCAGCCCCAGCCGCCGTACATCACCCCGCCGCCGTACCCGCCGATGACCTTCACGTTGCGCGCGCCATAGCCGAGGTCGGTGCGAATCTGCTCGAAGCAGCGCATGGTGACGAACGGGTTCATGCCGATGGCGAAGGGCACCTTGCCCGCCAGCGCGAGCCCCGCCGCAACCCCGATGAGGTTCTGCTCGGCGATGCCCACCTCGATCGCCCGGCTCGGGAACTCCTCCACCAGTGGCCCCAGGAACCCCCAGCAGTCGCAGCTCACGCCGCAGATGCGGGGGTCTTCGCGGGCAAGTTCGAGGAGGACTTCAGAGAAGGGCTTGGCCATGGCGTGATCCCTCTGCTGAGTGTCGTGTCAGTCGGGAAACCTGGTACAGTCCCCTTTCCGCCTGGACGGCGGCGAAAAGGGTCCAGTCCCGGTTTCCCGCCTCACACGAGCTCAGTGACGGTGAGCCGGATGCCGGGATGCCGAGCTACGAGGCCGGCTCACCCAGTTCCGCCAACGCGGCGCGTTGAGCCGCCTCGTCGAAGCGGTCCATGTGGTGGTTGCGGATGAAGGAGACCCCTTTGCCCTTGACCGTGTCGGCGATGATGGCGGAGGGGCGGCCCGGTTCGAAGGGCAGCGCTTCGAGCGTCTCGACGATCTGCATCATGTTGTGCCCGTCGATGCGGCGAACGCTCCAGCCGAAGCTGCGCCACTTCCCCTCCAGCGGCTCGAGCGACATCATCTCCTCGGTCGGGCCCGTCTGGTACCAGTTGCGGTCCACGATGGCCGTCACCTGGTCGAGCTTGTGGTGCGCGGCGCACATGGCCGCCTCCCAGTTCGACCCCTCCTGCAGTTCCCCGTCGCCAAGCATCACGAACACGCGGTTCGGGCCGCCGCTCATCCGCACGCCGAGCGCCGCGCCCACGCCGATGGAGAGCCCGTGGCCGAGAGACCCGGTCGAGACGTCGATGCCGGGCGTCACGCGCGCGCAAGCGTGTCCGGAGATGATGCTGTCCAGCTCAAGGTGACTGGTCAGCGCGTCCTCGCTGAAGAACCCCCGCATGGCGAGCGCCGCATCCAACCCCGGCACTGTGTGCCCCTTGCTGAGGATGAAGTAGTCGCGCCCCTCCCAGCGAGGGTTCGCCGGGTCAACGCGGAGGAGGTGGAAGTAGAGCGCCGCGATCATGTCCGCCATCGAGAGCGACCCGCCGGTGTGGCAGTCGGACATGCCCGCCATCCGGACGACGTGTCCCCGAATGCGGCGCGCCCTCTCCTCGAGGTCGGTCACGAGCTTCGCGCGTGGGGAGTCCATGTTCGGTCCTTGGATCAGCTAGGGATAGGGAACGTCCTCCGAATGCCCGCTCTCCGCGGACCTCTCGGCGGTCTCGAGCACGGTGATGACGCGCCGGCCGTCTTCCGCCGAGACCGGTACTGGCGCCCCCCGCAGAAGGTGATCCGCCATGTGACAGTAGTAGGTGACCCAGTCGGACTCCTTGTACGGCACCTGCCTCTCACCCTCCTCGCTAACCAGCGTGAGACTGCCCCCGGACGCGCCGATCAGCTCCTGGCAGTACCCCGTGATGGCTCCGGCGCCGCTGTCGATGATCCCGCCCTTGGTCCCGAGGATGCGCCAGAGCGGCTTCCCGATGTACGCGAGACTCGACTGCTGGATATCGGCCACGCAGCCGTTCTCGAACAGGATGACCGCCTGCGTCTCCTCCTCGTTCGACACGTCCTGCCAGAGGCGCTTGTGGAAGAACCCGGCGATCTGCTTCATGCGGCTGGGGGTCATGTGCAGCACCCAGTCGATGGCGTGCGAGCCCCAGTCGTAGAGCAGTCCCCCGGAGACCTCCTTCCGCGAGCGCCACGCGTCCCCCGGCCGGCCCCGGCCACAGGCGGAAAGCTCGATATGGAAGACATCGCCGATGAGGCCCTGCTCGACGACCTCCCTGATCGCGCGCACGTTCCCATCATGCCGGCGGTTATGGAAGACAGCCAGCGTCCGCTCCGCTCTCTCCGCCGCCTCGATCATCGCCGTCGCCTCCGCGATGCTCAGGCACATGGGCTTCTCGACAACGGTGTGCTTGCCCGCCTGGAGGCACTCGATGACGATGGCGGCGTGCGTGTTGTGGGGCGTGACCACGGACACCAGGTCGATGTCCGGCCGCGCGAGCAGCTCCCGCAGGTTCTGGTGGACGTGAACCTCGGGGAAGTCGGCCTTCGCCTTCGCGGCGCAGACCGGGTCTCGATCGCAGATGGCGTTGAGTTGCAGGTCGCCAGCCCCGCCGATCCACTTCGCGTGCATCCAGCCGAAGTTGAAGGTCGGACCGTAACCAACGATGGCGCAACGGATCGGGCCCATGAGTGCGAGACCTCGAGGATGCCGCCAGGTTCGGCGCGGTCGAGTTCGTTGGCAGAGCCCGTTCGTCCTCCCTGCGCGGTCAGCGGAGGTTCACGCCCGATGCGTTGGGAACTCCCTGTCGGCGGCTTGGGAGGTTGGGCAGAATCCAAGGGGACCCTCATGGCCTCATTTCGCTTGGACGGACGCACGATCCTCATCGAGACCGACCTGCTGTGCGCCGAGGTCCACACTGAGGGCTACGTCAGCGGCGTGGCGGGCGGGACGTTCTGCGACAAGACCACCGGCGCCCGCGACCTCGGGTTCGGGCTGGACATCGTGGACTTCCTCCTCGAGCCCCTCCCCGACGAGCCCGGCGCGGCGCACCCCTACGTCACCGGCGACCCCTACCACGGCAACCTCATCAAGCGCTACGTCGAGCTGCCGCAGATCTGCACCGGCGCCAAGCGGCTGGAGTTCGATGTGACACAGCGGGAGGGGGCCGTGACCGTGCGGCAGTGGTTCCGCTACCAGGAGGCCACGTACGGCCGCGAGCCCGGTTCCCTCTGGGAGCAGACGCTCACCTTCCGCGACGGCCTCCGCTGGTTCCTCGCGTCGGACCGGATCATGAGCGCGAACGACGTCGACCGGCTCACCCTCCGCCTCGACATGCCCGGCCATCTGAAGCACGACGCCGGCGACAGCTTCGAGCGCATCTACCTGAGCTACCACGGGGAGATCGCCTCCTCCGAGTTCATCGACGACTTCCCTCCCGACGCTCGCAACCTGTACCAGCGAGAGGCGGGGCCGGTGCCTGAGCGCATGATCCGCGCGTACCAGGTGCGGCTCGGGGGGAAGCCCGGCCCCTGGCTCGCCGGCATGACCCTCGACCCCGGAATCGTCTCCGAGGCGTGGTGCCACCAGCGTGGGTACGTCTGCTTCATCCAGGAGATCGGTGACATCGAGGTGCGGCGGGGGGAGAGCTTCGGCGCAACGTACGTCATCGGATGGTTCGACGACCTGGAGCAGATGGTCGAGGTGTACGACCAGCAACGGACCTGCCACCGATAGGAGGCCGCAAATGCTCTTCGCCCTGCTCAGCCTGCCGGTCGTCGAGGTCGAGGAAGTCGTCACCACCTACGTCAACCCGAACAACGGGTCGGGGCCGCTCTGGTGCTATGGCGCATCACTCCTGGTGCGCGATGGGGCGCGTCTGTTCGTGTCGGCCCCCGAGACGGGCGAGGGCGTGGCGCCGCTCTGCAACACCCGCTGGCAGCTCTTCGAGCGCACGGGCGATGGCTGGGTGCGCCGGCAGGTGGGGGAGCGCTTCGAAGAGCGGGAACCTTGCCCGCTGGTCCGCCTGCGCGGCGGACGGCTCTTCCTCTCCACCAATCCGGCCATCGAGCAGGGGGCGACGCACGGCCCCTCCCGGCCGACGCTGCTCGAGTTCGCCGCCCGCAACCCGACCACGCCACCGAGGGTGCTCGATCCCGTGTGGGCGCCGGACGGTGTCTTCACCGAGCACTCTTACCGGGGCATCGCCGCCGACCGACTGACCGGCGAGGTGCTCCTGCTCAACATCAACTCCCCCCGGCCCGAGTACTACTGGAGCCTGCTCGACCGTGATGGAAAGTGGAGCCGGCAGGGGAAGGTCGCCTTCCCGATCCGCGCGTGCTACCCCGAGGTGGCGCTGCGGAACGGCAGCGCCCACATCCTCGCCATCGGTGACATCGTGGAGCCGGTGAAGGAGTGGCGGGACCTCAAGTTCGAGCAGACCAGGAACACCTGGGACTACGTCTTCCGGCGGCTGTTCTACACCTGGACACCCGACATGGGGAAGCAGGACTTCGCGGAGCCGGTCGAGGTCGCCAGCGTCGAGGCGACCGCGGGCCACATCAGCAACCTCGACCTGTGGCTCGACGGCGAGGGCCAGGCTCACCTGCTCTTCATCCAGCGGAACATGCAGTACGGCTTCCTGCGCGATCGGTTCTTCCCGGGGCAGAAGATGACTACATCGCTCGAGTGGGTCACCATGGAGGGCAGCGAGGTCGTCGCGCGGCGGACGCTGCTCTCCTACACTGAGGGCGAGGCAGGCCCGGTGCCCGTCCACGCCCGCTTCCATGTCGCCCCGGGCGGGCGGCTGTACGTCGTCTACTACGCGGGCGGGCAAGACGAGAAGGGCCGGTCGCTCGCCGGCGACTACCTGATGCAGGTCCTGCCCGAGCAGTCCCAGCCGGTCCGCCTCGACCTGAAGAACCCGCTCTCCAGCTTCCTCACCGCCACCGAACGCGGCGGCACCGAGCCCTCCAACACGCTGGAGCTGTTCGGCATCGGAGCCGACCCGCTGACGCTGAGGTATGCGAGGATCAGGCTCCGAGCCAGTGCATCGAGTGGTTGACGATGACGCCAGGAGTGCTATCATGCCGGCGGCAGTGTCGGCCCGTTAGCGGGAGGTGCAGCGCATGACTTACACGGTGGTCGTGCTGAAGGAGAGAGACGGCCGCTACTCGGTGGTGGTGCCTGCGCTGCCGGGCTGCACCACGTGGGGTGAGTCAGTGCCCGAGGCTCTGGACATGGTGAAGGAGGCGATCCTCGCCTACTTCGATGGTCTGCAGGAGCTTGGCAGGCCCGTCCCGCCTGATGTCCAGCCCGTGACTTTCGACCTCGGCGACGCGACTGAGGCCTCCGTGTACCGGGTCAGCGTCAAGGAGGCCGCCGCCGTTGCCTAGACTGCCGGTCGTCTCCGGTCGCGAGTTGGTCAAGGCACTCGCGCAGGTCGGCTTCGACGCCGTGCGGCAGCGGGGGGCCATGTGACGCTGGTGAACCGAGACACCGGGCGCACGACGGTCGTGCCCGTCCACGGCAACCGGGACCTCCCGCCCGGAAGCCTGATGGCGATCCTCCGTGAGGCTGGGATCACGCCTGACGACTTGCGCCGGCTCCTGGGCTGACGAGGCCCGGCGACTCCGCCCGGGAAATGGGACTGGACCCTTTCCGCCCGCCGTTCGGGCGGAAAGGGGACTGTACCATTTCCCGTCCCCTAGGTCAGCGGCGTCCTCCCCGGCATCGGTACTTCATCAACGGGCTTGTCGCCGAACTGAGGGTTCTCGACCACCAGGTTGAGCTGGGAGTTGAGGGCCTGGTCCCAGGTGACCTCCTGACCCGTGTAGGCCGACATCCGGGCCATGATCGCCGTCAGGGTGCTCTCGGTGACGGTCTGAGTCTCATTGAGCGGCTGCCCGGCGCGGATGCTCGCGATCAGGTCCGCGTGCTCCTGTTGGTACTCCCGGTCGCCCTTGCCCTCGTAGCGGAACTCCTCCCTGCCCTTGATGTAGCCCCGATTGGTGTCCGCCACGCCCTCGGTGCCGATGAAGTGCTCGCCGTTCCTGCCCGCGCAGCCATCGATCTGGCGGCACATGCTCACCATCCGCACGCCGTCCGGGTACTCGTACTCGGTGGCGAAGTGGTCGTAGATGTTCCCGTAGACCGGATCGGTGCGGACCTGCCTCCCGCCCGTGCTGTAGGCCTTGACCGGGTGCGCGCCCATGACCCAGTTGCACACGTCCAGGTTGTGGACGTGCTGCTCGACGATATGGTCCCCCGAGAGCCACACGAAGTAGAGCCAGTTGCGGACCTGCCACTCGACATCGCTCCAGGCCGGGTCGCGATCGACCTTCCAGAGGCCGCCCTGCGTCCAGTAGCACTGCGCCGCCACGACCTTGCCGATGGCCCCGTCGTGGAGGCGCTTGATCGTCTCGAGGTACTTCCCCTGGTGGCGCCGCTGCGTGCCGGCGACGACGCCCAGCTTCTTCTCCTTCGCGACCTCCCCCGCGGCGAGCACCATCCGCGCTCCGGCCGGGCACACGGCCACCGGCTTCTCCATGAACACGTGCTTGCCCGCCTCGACGGCGGCCTTGAAGTGCACGGGCCGGAAGCCGGGCGGCGTGCCGAGGATCACGAGATCGACGCCGCTCTCGATCACCCTCTTGTAGGCCTCGAACCCGGTGAAGCAGCGTTCGTCGACCAGATCCTGCTCCTTGCCCTGCTCGAACTCCCTCGTCAGGCGCTCGCGGAAGCCCTTCCAGCGGTCCTCGAACAGGTCGCCCAGCGCGTAGATCTGCAGGCCCTCCGACGAGTTGATGCAGTCCCTGGCGGCCTGACTCCCCCGGTTCCCGCAGCCGACCAGCCCTACCCGCAGCCGCTCGTTGCCTTGCGCATCGACGAAGGCATTGCCGAGCAGGCCGGCGGCCATGGCGGCCGCCGTCGTGGCCACCGAGCTCTTGATGAATTCGCGACGAGGCATCTGATTGCCGTCTTTCTCTGGGCTCACTTGGCCTTCTCCCCTTGTTCGGTAGGTGTGGTGTGTCCTGTCGCCTATGGCTCGCACAGGACCCGGAACCCGATGAAGCTGCCGTTGGCCAACCACCAACGGCTTTTCGGGTCCTGCGGGTCGCTGAGATTCCAGTCCGGCGTGTTCACCTCGCGGGCCGCGGGATGCGCCGCCGCCGCGCGATCCAGGTACGATCCGCCGCGCACCACGGGCTCCTTCCCCAGCCCCTGGCACCACTCCGACACGTTGCCCAGCATGTCACAGATGCCCCAGGCATTGGCCTCTCTCGTGCCGACCGCGTGGGCCGCCATCTCCGAGTTGTCCCAGTACCAGGCCACGCGGTCGAGCAGGCCCTTGTCCTGGAGGGGTCCATCGGGCAGCGTCCCGGCTCGACAGGCATACTCCCACTCGGCCTCCGTCGGGAGCCGGTACTCCCTGCCCGTCTTCCGCGACAGCCACTTGCAGTACTGCTCGGCAGCGAAGTAGTTGATGTGCAGCGCCGCGTACCCCCTGTGGCCGTACCCCTCGTCAGGGGCGCCGTACGGCTTGGTCGGTCGCGCGACCCCGTCCGGCAGCTCCTCCTCCTTGGGCTCCTTGCCGCGGTCCGGCGCCTCGTACCCTCGGCCACCATCGACGTCCAGCCGGTACATGTACACATCGTACTGGTCCCAGGTGACCTCGGTCTTCCCAATCCAGAAGGGCTTCAGCTCAACGGCGAGGGTCTCCCCCGGCTTCTCGGGGTTCGCCATCTCGATCTTCCCCGCGGGCACCGGCACCATGTCGAACTTGACCAGCGTGTTCGAGAGGGCCTCCGCATACGGCTGCGACTCCTGAGCATGACCCGGAGCAAGGACTAGAGGGAACGCAACCGCCCATGGGAGGAGGGCCTGCACGATGCCGGGAAGGTGCGGAAGGGCGCTCGGGCGGCGGGTAGGGACTGCTCTCTCGGATGGGTCGTCCATGGGACCGCGGCGACGCATCAAACGAACTCCTGCCTGGGGAATCCTGGGCCTGGCTCTGTTGCCCGCGCGCTTGGCCCTCGGGCAACCGGCCCTCAGACCCATCCACTATAGCCAGATTCACATGGGCGTGCAAGTCCGGGTCACCGTCTACGCCGCAGACGCGGACACGGCGGCTCGGGCCTGCGAGGCGGCCTTCAGCCGGATGGCGGACCTCGAGCAGGTCATGAGTGACTACCGGCCCCGGAGCGAGCTGATGCAGCTATGCGAACACGCGGGCGGGCCGCCTGTTCCGGTCAGCCAGGACCTGTTCGCTGTCCTCCAGCGGGCCTACGCCATCTCCGAACAGAGTCACGGGGCCTTCGACGTGACCGTAGGCCCTTACGTGCAGCTCTGGCGCCGGGCCAGGAAGACAGGCCAGTGGCCCTCGAAGGAGGAGTGGCGCGCGGCGGGGGACCTGGTCGGCTACCGGAAGATGCGCCTCGATCCCGAGGCCCGGACGGTTCAGCTCCTGGTGCCGGGCATGAGGCTCGACCTGGGCGGCATCGCCAAAGGGTACATCCTTGATCGCGCGCTGGAGACCCTCAAGGGCATGGGGCTCAACCGGGCGTTCATCTGGGCCGGCGGCGACATCGCCGCCGGCGACCCGCCGCCCGGCCGGCCCGGTTGGCGTGTAGAGGTGTGGCGTCCTGAGGGCGGCCGGAGATTCCTGACTGTGGCCAACGTTGGGGTCTCGACCTCCGGCGATACGGAGCAGTTCGTCGTCATCAACGGCCGCCGCTACTCCCACATCATCGACCCGCGCTGGGGCCCCCGTCACGGCGATCCGATCCTGGCCACCGTCGTGGCCCCGGACGCGACCACCTCCGACGGCCTGGCAACCGCTGCCGTGGTGCTCGGCGAGAGGAAGGCACCCGAGGTCATCGGCCCGATGCCCGCCGTGACCCTGTACCTGCGGCGCGCGTAGGCGAGTCGCTCCGCGACTCGCGCCCCCAATTACGCCCCCGTCTTCCTCCACGGGTCCTTCGGCAGGATGACACATCCCGCGCCGAGCATCTGCTTCGGCTCGCCCTTGGTCTTCAGCTCGATGACAGTCGCGAGCGGGTCCGGCGCCTGCTCTGGCAGACCCGAGAGCACCAGGCGGTCCTTCGCCTGCTTGACCCTCACCTTGGGCCCGCCCATCAGCCGCGCCTCGAGGACCTCGCAGAGCAGCCCGCCGATCGCCAGCTCCTTCCCCGGCCAGCGATTGCAGTGGAAGTACAGCGTGTCGCCCCTCCGGGTGAAGGCGCCGATGATCGACCACTCCTGCTGCATCGGGTCGGTCGCCTCGTACACGGAGGGACCGTACTTGTCCATCCACGCGCCGACCTGCCCGAGAATCTTCGGCATCGGCTGGATGACGCTGCCATCGGGCGCCGGGCCGATGTTGAGCAGCAGATTCCCGCCGCCGGCGGCCACTTGGCGCAGCATCGACACGACGTTCCAGGCGCTCTTGTAGTTCGTGTCGATCGGCGTGTAGCCCCACGCGTCGTTGAAGGTCATGCACGACTCCCACATGCGCGCCTCGGGCGCGATGTGCCCCTCGGGCGTGCCGAAGTCGCCCGGCAGTTGGTTCCGGTTGTTCACGATGATGTCCGGCTGGAGCGCGAACACCATCCGGTTCATCTTCTCCGACTCCCACCCCGCGGCGTCGAGCGGCCACGAGACGTCGTACCACATGATGTCGATCTTGCCATAGTTCGTGAGCAGCTCGCGAATCTGCCCGTGGATGTAGTCGACGAACTGGCGCCGCGACTTCTCGTTGCTCGCGCACTTCGCCCCGTCGGGGTGGTGCCAGTCCATGAGCGAGTAGTAGAACCCGACGCGCAGCCCCTCCGCCCGCGCAGCTTCGACATACTCCGCCACCAGGTCGCGCTTCGGTCCGCGCTTCGCCGCGTTGTAGTCGGTCAGCTCGGAGTTGAACAAGCAGAAGCCCTCATGGTGCTTCGTGGTCATCACCATGTACTGCTGGCCAGCCTGCTTCGCGAGCTTCGCCCACTTACGGGCGGGCCAGGGGCCGACCTTCCAGGTGGCGGCGAGCTTCTCGTACTCCTCCAGCGGGATGCGCTCCCGGTTCATCACCCACTCGTGCCGGCCGAGCTGCGCGTACAGCCCCCAGTGGATGAACATCCCGAACCGGGCCTGACGGAACCACGCGAGACGTCGTTCACGATCTTGCTCCTCAGCGGTGAGCTTCGCTTTCGGTGACATCGGGCCACTCCTTTGGGAGACGGCAGGATTCAGGAGACAGGGTCAGAAGACAGAAGAACGCCTGACAACATGCCCCTGTTCGCCGCTGGGTTGCGGTTCACCTCATCCCGTCACCAGCCGGACAGCACATCCCGCCTCGGGTGGGCCCAATAAGGCCCATGACCACGACGCGGCGCAGCCCGGGGCTGCGGCGCGCTCGGGGGACTCATCTGGAGCCAGCGGAGGGAATCGAACCCACAACCTGCTGATTACGATTCAGCTGCTCTGCCGTTGAGCTACGCTGGCTTGGTGGCGAGACCCAGATTTGAACTGGGGACGCAAGGATTTTCAGTCCTTCGCTCTACCAACTGAGCTATCTCGCCGAACGACGAGTTCCGAGTTCCGGGTCTTGAGTCCCGAGCTTGCAGCAGCCGCTGTCTGCCGTGAACTCGGAACTCGGAACTCGGAACTCGGAACCCGGAACCCGAGACCCGGAACCCGAGACCTTCCTTACTGGTGGGCGGAGCGGGACTCGAACACGCGGCCTCCTGCTTGTAAGGCAGGCGCTCTGACCAACTGAGCTATCCGCCCGGAAACACCAACGACGTGTCAGGTGTCACGCCGTTCCCCGTGACCTGTCACCTGTTCCCTGTCACCTGCCGTCCTGGTAGGCCCAGCGGGACTCGAACCCGCGCTGCCGCCTTGAAAGAGCGGAGTCCTGACCTCTAGACTATGGGCCCACACTGTCCCGCCGTCCGCGCACGCACGCCCGTCGTCCGCGTAGGCGAGTCGCTCCGCGACTCGCACCGAGCGGCCGTCCCCGCCTTCGTCTTGGTGAGCCGTGCAGGGATCGAACCTGCGACCCTCGGATTAAAAGTCCGATGCTCTACCAGCTGAGCTAACGGCTCGTCCCCGGTTCACACCCCACCCCGCCGCGTAGGACAGGCTTCCCAGCCTGTCTTACCGCGCGACGGGAGCAGAGTGTACCAAATCCCCCTGCCGCTGTCAATTCAGCGACGAACGCGACGCTCGCGGTGCCCGGAAGGGCGTCACCGGGTTGCCGCGCCGCAGTCGGGTATCCCCGGTGTCCTGAACCACGACTCGAGGAAGCGGCGGAGTGACCCGGGGTAGGCCACGCGCTTGATGTTCATCCACGTTAGCTGGTCGCCCACGGCGTAGTAGACGTAGGTCTTCCCTTCGGACTCGACCAGCTCCGGGTCGGAGGCGTTGATGCCCTCGTCGAGGTCGTCGGGGGTCAGGACGGGGTTGGCGGCGCTCAGCTCCCAGTGCCGGAGGTCGTTGGAGCGGGTGAGGTAGGTCTCGAAGAACCAGCGGGGCGTGCGGTGCTCGAGGTAGAGCACGTAGTAGTAGCCGTTGACGTACCGCAGGCACGGACACGCGGTGTAGCGGTTGGTGCCGAAGGTGGACTCGGGGAGCTTGGTCCAGCTCTCCAGGTCCTTCGAGCGGGCGAACTTCACGGTGAAGGGCGGGTAGGCGGGGTCGTTCGACTCGTAGGCCATCACGAAGCCGCCCGGAGCCTGGCAGACCGAGGTGTTGAAGACCCCCTCGTTCTCCCCCCGGACCACGACCTTCGATTCCCAGTGCTTCAGATCGGATGACTTGAACAGCGTGACATCCACCCAGTTGCCGTTGTCCCAACGCGAGGCGAAGGCGTACAGGGTGTCGCGGTGGACCAGGAGCGACGCCAAGCCGTAGCCCTCACCGAAGCGCGCGAACTCCTCCCCGGTCTCGGCGTCCTTGAGCGAGAGGCAGTAGTCCTTAGCCGTGCCGCCGGTCGCGGGGCGGAGGCACTCCATGTGGCAGAGGCGGCCCTGCCAGATGAAGGGTGAGAGCTCGCACAGGTCGCGGCGGACAAGCTCCTTGGCGGTGAAGACCGAGGGTCTCTCGGGTGAGGGAGGCACGAGGGCGCGGAAGGTCTCCAGAGGCCAGTGGCCCAGCCGGTGGATGCCCGGGGGCACGTCCTGCTGGAACTGCACGTAGGCCTTCACGTCGCCCTTGACTGTGTAGCCGATGTCCTTGGCCGTGTCCTTGTTGACCATCACCCCGAAGACCTTGTAGCCCATGAGGGTGCAGTCCTCGAGGTCGACGAGGAGCAGCTTCCCCTCCTGAACGCTCTGGATGATGCCGTCGGTCGGTGTGCCTTGAGGCTGGGAGAAGTTGAGCGTGACGAGGCGACAGCGGACGCACTTGATGTGGCTGTAGGTGTGGAAGCCGAAGTTGCTGCTCTTGAGGGCGCCCTGGGGACCGACCATCGTGCAGTCCTCGAAGACGACATCGGGACGGTCGGGCATCGTCTCGTTTTCGACGCGCACGTAGGCGCCGGCGGTGTCGCCCCACCAGTCGAGCGCCCAGAGGTGGCAGCGACGGAAGGTGATCGGCTCCTGGGGGCGAGAGAGGCAGTTCCCGACACCGCCGCCGAAGGCGCGGCCGATGCTCACGCAGTCCTCCACCACTACGGTGAAGGGCTTCACCTGGTTGGTGAGGTCGAAGAAGATGCCCCCATCGCCACCGGTGACATACAGGTTGCGCAGCACCCACCGGTCCCAGATGATGGCGGAGAAGGTGGGGTCGGTGTGCGCTGGCGACCAGCCCTGGGAGTTCGCGCGGATCGGCCCCCACCAGTCGTAGCTCTTGAAGCCCTTCTGCCCCGGGTCGCCGGAGTCGATCACCACCCAGCCCGTCGTGCCCGAACCCAGGCGGCCGTCGATGTCGCCGACCAGCTCGTTGTAGGCGCCCTGGGCCCCCTTGTGGGCCGGGGAGAGCATGGCCTCGAAGTAGGTGTCGGAGCGGACGACGATCTGGTGTCCGCCGCGGTCGTCAGGGATGGCGTCGAGGGCCTGCTGGATGGTGGTGAAGGCCTTGGCCCACGAGGAGCCGTCGGAGTTGTCGCCGAGCTTGGAGACGTAGAGGGTCGTGCCACCCGGAGCGATGGGCTGCGAGAGGGCTCCGGCGCAGAGGGTGAGGCACAGGATGGCGAGGAGGGCGGTGGAGGTCATCGGTTACACCCCTTTGCCAACGTCAGGCGAGCACGGATGCTCGCGGTCCCAGTCAACGGCGCTTGATGCTCAGCGCGATGTCTTCCGAGTAGTCGGGCGAGGCCAGGGACAGCGGGCCGCCGGCGTGGTCCACGGTCTCGGTGCTGGTGGTCTGCCCCGAGCGCGGGTCAAGCCACTCCACGCGGTACCGGCCCGCCGGGAGGTCGAGTTGCAGGTCCGCGTGGGTTCCGCCTTTCAGGTAGAGGGCATACTGCCTGCCGGGCTCGGACAGGCAGCGGGCCGTCGCACCGTCTGGGATGCCGCCGACGATCGCCGAGTCGTCAGGAGCCATGCGGATGAAGTCGAAGCCCTCGATGAAGCGCTTCAGCGTGGCGAGCTGGCGCCGGAGGGCGGGGCCGCCTCCGCCGGGGGCAGAGACTTCCGCGGTGCCGCTCGCGTGGGCGGCAGTGAACGAGTAGTCGAGGTTGCTGTAGACGCCGCCGCCGGCGAGGATGAAGTCCCAGCCCTCAGTGCGGTAGGGGAGGTCGTCGGAGCCCTTGAAGCCGGTTTCGTCGAAGGCCATCGGCTTGTTGAGGTGGTAGTTTGCGCGGACCGCGTCGGGCGGGGCGGCGTAGTGGAAGTTGAAGATGGACACCGAAGGGTTGGGGTCGGTGATGTCCGCCGAGCCGTTGGCGATGTTCTGGGCGATGAGGTGCTTGCCGGGCAGGCGGGCCTCGGCCTCGACGATCACGGCGGCGATGTGTTGCTGCCAGTCGAGCGTCACGCCCCCGAAGTACGGCTCGTTGCAGATCTCGTAGTAGAGGTTCGGGAAGCCGGCAAGCTCCTGCACTATCTGGCGGGTCATGGCGTCCTCCACGGCAACCAGTTCGGGGTGCAAAAGGGTGAGGGCTTCGGTGCGAGGGATGTCCGGTGTGCGGTTCACGTTGTTGCGCGGGTTCAGCGGACTGAGGTTCCACATGGTGTCTTCGTAGTAGGGGCAGAAGAGGACGAATTCGACGACGATGCCGCGCTGCCCTGCCTCGTGACAGAAGCGCTTCAGCCGGTCGAAGTAGGCGTCGTCCCACTTCGTGAGATCGAACCTGTCGCCCCCGTTCACGTAGCCGGGGGTGGCGCTGCGCGCCCAGGGGCAGATGAGACGGCCGGCCGCCGGAGCGAGGGTGTTGTTGCGGATGTTGAAGGAGCCCGCGTCCTCCATGTAGACGCCGCTGAAGGTGCGGGTGAGGTTGAAACCGCGGGCGTGGAGCTCGTCGAGGTAGGGGAGGAAGTCGAAGTCGAGGTTGAGCACCGCGCCATAGTGCTCGCCCGAGGTGAGGAGGACGGTGGGCTTGCCCTGGAAGAGGAGGTAGTGCGGGTTGGCCGGGTGTAGGGCAAGAGGAGCGGGAGTGGCTGCTTGCGCTTGCAGGGTCATGGCGATCACCATATGGAGCATGATGGGTCTCCGAGGGTTCGTGTGAGGCCGTATTCGTCTCGGAGGGGCAGGAGGCCTTGGGAGTGCGGAAGAGAGGGGAGGAAACAGGGGCCGAGCAATCGAACATTGTTTCGATTGGCGTCAGTAGGTCAGCCGGATAGGGGGCGGGCCGGCTTTCGATGATCACGATCGTTCCGCCGCGCAAGCGCAAGCTCCCGGACTTCGCGCCGGTGGTCGGGGAGTGGGTGGGCCGCAGCTTCGCAGCGCCCACCGCGGCCCAGCGGATGGCCTGGCCGGTCATCGCGCAGGGGCGGAACACCCTCGTCTTCTCCCCCACGGGGAGCGGGAAGACGCTGGCCGCGTTCCTGTGGGCGATCAACGAGCTGGTGGAGCTGGGCGAGGACGGCCGCCTGCCGAGCAAACCGTACATCGTCTATGTCTCTCCCCTCCGCGCGCTCGCCAACGACATCGAGAAGAACCTGCTCGCCCCGTTGGAGCAGATGCGCGGGATCAGCGCCGAGTGGGAGACGCCCTTCCCCGACATCCGGGTCGCCGTCCGCACGGGTGACACGCTGCCCCGCGAGAGGCAGCGGATGCGCCGGCGACCGCCCCACATTCTCATCACCACCCCCGAGTCGCTGTACCTCCTGCTCACGAGCGGCTTTCGCGAACACCTCGACGAGGTCCGGTACGTCATCGTCGACGAGATCCACCACCTCTGTGGCGACAAGCGCGGCGCTCACCTCGCGATCAGCCTGGAGAGGCTGGAGGAGCTGGCGAGCGGCGGCGCGACGACGAGGGACACGACGCCTATCGATGAGCGGCTGACCCAGGTCTCGGGTCGGTGGCGCGATGTGCGCGAACGGGTCGTCGCGGAGGAGGCGCGGCCGACTGCGCCAGACGAGAAGGCGAAGCGGAAGAACCCGCCGGTGCGGATCGGGTTGTCGGCCACGCAGTCGCCAGTGGAGGAGGTCGCGAGGTTCCTGGTGGGGTGCGATGACGGGGGCGAAGAGCGGGATTGCGCGGTGGTGGACCTCGGGGTGAGGCGAGACATCGACCTGCAGGTGATCGCCCCCGTGCCGAACCTGGTGGAGGCGAAGACGGAGGTCATCCTGGAGGCGATCTACGATCAGCTCCTCGACCTGATCTGCAGCCATCGGACCACGTTGGTCTTCTGCAACTCCAAGCACTGGACAGAGCGGGTGGCGGCGCAGCTCAACAAGCTCGCCGAGGAGCGCGGGCTTGACCTGCGCATCGGCGCGCACCACGGAGCGATGTCGCGCACGTTCCGGTTGGAGATGGAGGACCAACTGAAGACGGGCGCGCTGCGCGCGATCGTGGCTACCTCGTCGCTGGAACTCGGGATCGACATCGGGCACCTCGATCTCGTGTGCCAGGTGGAAAGCCCGAAGAGCGTGGCGGCCGGGCTGCAGCGGGTCGGGCGAGCCGGGCACCTGCTCGGGCTGACCAGCAAGGGGCGGCTGTTCGCGGTGAACCGGGACGACCTGGTAGAGATGGCGGTTCTCGCGCGGGCCATGCTCAACGGAGAGCTTGAGCCGGCCCACATTCCCACGAACTGCCGTGACGTCGCGGCGCAGCAGATCGCGGCGATGGCGGCGATCGGCGAGGGCGATCCGGGGGACATCCTGCGCGTCATCCGCCGCGCATACAGCTTCCGCGGGCTATGCGAGGACGACTTCGAGGAGATCGTGGAGGAGCTGTCCGGCGAGTTTGGCGGGCAGCCGCTGTTTGAGACCACCGCGCGGCTTCACTGGGATCGCACCAACCAGCGCGTGACGGCGGCTCGCGGGGCGCTCACGGTCGCGCAGCAGAATGCGGGGACGATTCCCGAGTACGCCGAGTACACGGTTCACTCAGAGGACTACGACAAGAAGCTCGGCACCCTCGACGAGCAGTTCGCCGAGCGGCTGCGGCCGGGGCACATCTTCGTGCTGGGAACGCGCACGTGGGAGTTCCGGAGGATCGACCGCAACCGGGTCGTCGTGCGCGACGGTCGGGGCCGGGCGCCGACCGTGCCCTACTGGCTCGGCTGGGATGTCATCATGCGGTCGTTTCGGCTGGGGGAGCGGCTGGCGCGCTTCCGCAGCGTGATGTTCACCCGTCTGTTCGACGAGCCCGAGACGCTGCGCCAGTGGCTGATGGACGAGTACCGGGTCGATGAGTCGGGCGCGCAGCAGATCATCGAGTACTTCGTGGAGCAGGCGCACTCGCTGGATACGTGGCCCGGCCGAGAGGCGCTGGTGGTGGAGACCGCGCGGAACCCCCTCGGCCACATGCAGTTCCTCGTCCACTCTCCCTACGGTGGCCGACTGAACGAAGCGTGGGCGGAGGCGCTGGTCCAGGCGGCGAAGGCCAACCTCGACCTCGAGCTCCAGGTCTCGTACTCCGATGACGCGTTCGCGTTGCACCTGCCGCCCGGCGTCGAGCATTCGGCCCAGGAAGTGCTCTCGGCAGTGACACTCGACAACCTGATGGAGTGGGTCGAGTCGTACGTGCGCGACTCGGCCATGTTCGGCATCCGCTTCCGGCATGCGGCGGTGCGGGCGCTGGCGGTGCTGCGGATGTCGCGCGGCCGGAAGCGTGCGGTGTGGCAGCAGGAGGCGGCCGCGCGGCGGCTGCACAACGAGGTGGCGCAGCTCCCGGACTTCCCGCTGGCCACCGAGACCGTGCGCGAGTGTCTGGAGGACTACCTCGACCTCGCGGGACTGCGGCAGGTGCTCGGCGAGTTGGCGGCAGGGCGGATGCGACTGGTCCTGGCTGATGTCGAGGTGCCGAGCCCCTTCGGGCATGGGCTGCTCCTCGCCGGGCAGTTCGGCGCCATCACCGAGGCGGCGCGGCGCGAGCGGCGGGCGGAGCTCCTCTCCCTGCACCGGGAGGTTCTGAAGCAGATTCTCGACGAGGAGAGCATCCGCGACCTGCTCGACCCGAGGGTGGTCGAGGGGTTCGAGGCCCGCCGCCAGGGCACGCACGAGAACACCCGCGCCCGCGATGCGGGGGAGCTGCTGCGGCTGATCCGCCGGTGCGGGGAGCTGTCGGAGGACCCGGCCAGCCCCCTGTTCGCGGGCACCCGCGCGCACGCCGAGTGGGGGGAGTGGCTGACCGTGCTGTGGCGCGACCGGCGGGCGCTGCCGGTCCCGTTCCCCCAGACGGGTGACCGCGCGCGACGTTGGATTGCCGCGGAGGACTTCTGGCTGTACGCGGATGCGTTCGCCCGGGAGCTGAGGGAGGACCACCGGCACACGCGGCTGTTGAGCGCCATCCGCTCGGCGGCCGAGCTGACGACGGAAGAGCTGGAGGTGGTGGGTGGGCAGGAGACCGGGCCGCTCATTGAGGGGCTGGAGGAGGCGTACCGCATCGTTCGCTGCGGCGAGGAGGGCGGGCAGGCGGTGTGGGCGCTGCCCGAGGAGTGGCTCGTGGGCCAGCGGCCCACAAAGCTGGGGAAGATGGTCGCGCGGCGGGAGGTTCTGCTGCGGGTGTTGCGGGGATGGGGGCCGGTCGGGGTGCTCGACCTCTGCCGCCGGTACGGGCTCACCGAGAAGATGACGACCGCCATCCTGCGCACCCTCATCGAGACCGGCGAGATCCAGCACGGGGACTTCGTCAACGGTCGCGCCAGGCCTCAGGTCTGCACCCGCGCGAATCTCGAGGAGTTGCACCGGCTCGCGTTGGCTGCACTCCGCCGGGCGTTCGAGCCGGTCGAGGTCGAGCCGTATGTCGACTTCCTCCTGCGGTGGCAGCACCTGCACCCGAAGACGCGACTCAACGGGTCCGCCGGCATCGACGCGGTCATCGAGCAACTCGCCGGGCACCGCGCCTACCCGCGCTTGTGGGAGCAGGATGTGCTCGGGTTGCGGATCGACCAGGCGGAGCCGCGCGAGGTCGGGGTGAGCGTGTTCCGGGGAGAGGTGCGGGTCGGGCAGTTCAGCCTGGGCGAGGACAGGCCGCGTCGGCTGCTCGCGGGGTTGACGTTCGTGCCCACGGTCCGGGCGAAGGAGCTAATCGAGGTTCCATCGACCGAGCGCTGCTCGCCCGAGGAGCTCGCGGTGCTCCGCTTCCTCCGCGAGAGCGGCGAGCAGCCGGTCGCGAGCATCCAGGAGCACACGGGGCTGACAAGCGAGGCGCTGGAGCGAGTGCTCTGGCGGCTGTTCCGGGCGGGTCTGGTGAGCAACACGGACTACTCAGCGATCGCCCGCTGCCCGTGGGTCGGCCCGCCGCGATGGGAGGCGGATGTACTCGGGCCGGTGGGGCCGGAGGGCCAGAGCGAGGAGGACGAAGGCGAGGAGACGCCGGGCGACGTGGCCGAGGCCGACCTGGAAGCGGCGGCGGACTTGCGTCACGCGGGGCTGCGGTCCGAGCAGGGCCAGTGGTACGCGGTGCACGACATCGCCGATCTCGCGATCAACGAGGCCGCGGTCGGGCGGCGCTGCCGGGCGAGGGTCATGGCTCTGATGAGCCGCTACGGCGTGGCCGCGAGGGAGCTGCTGCTGGCGAAGTCGGGGATGCCGCCGCGCGATGTGTCGCGTGGCTTGCGGGAGCTTTTCCTCCGCGGGCAGCTCCTGCGCGGGTTCTTTGTCAAGACGCTTTCGGGCGACCAGTTCGCATTGCCTGCGGGCTTGGAGTTCCTCCGCAAGGAGAAGCCGGCGGAGGCGGAGCCGGCGTTGATGGTCAGCAGCCTGGACCCGGCGGCGATCTACCTGTCGGTGGCCAAGGTGGAGGGCCTGCAGAGCCGGCCGGGAGCGGGGCGGTATCTGGTGCTCGATCGGGGCGCCTTGGTGGCCCTGGTCGACACGCAGCCCGGTGGCGGGCGGTTCCTGCGGGTGCGGGACATCACCATGCTGCATCGACAGCCCGAGGACCGGGCAGAGGCGCGTCGGCTCCACCACCAGGTCGCCGCTGCCATCGTCGAGTACGCGATCCGGGGAGCGGAGTGGGAGGCGATTCGCATCAGCCGCCTCAACGGGGAGGCGGTGGAGACGGCCGCGGCGTCCGAGCACTTCGTCGAGGTGGGCTACCGCCTGCGACACGGGCTGCTGAGCTACCGGCTGCCGAAGAGCATCCTGGCCAAGGCCGAGGAGACCACGCGCCGGATCGTGAAACCGGAGGAGACGCGGCGGGAGGACCTGCACCCGACCAGCAAGCCCGCCGTCGACTTCTACAACTACGTCATCCAGCGGTACACGCCGCCGCCAGACAAGGACATGCTCGTCTTCTTCCAGTGCTCCGTCAGCCGGCCCTACTCGAAGTCCCCCAGCCACGCCTCCATGCGACGAGCGATCCGGCTGGCGACGGGCAAGGACCCACGGGGGGACTTCGAGGAGTGCCGCTGTCACGTGGTGGTGATGAGCAGCGTGATCGGGCCGGTGCCGTACGAGTTGGAGGACGTCTACCCGGCGACGGAGCGCGGCGGGGGAGTGAAGCACATGTCGCCGGAGCAGTACCGCTTCGCGAAGCCGATCCTCGCGGAACGGATGGCCGCGTACCTCCGGCGGTGGCACGACCGGTACCAGGTCATCACGACGTTCACGCACGACCGGTACGGGGACGTCATGGTCGCGGCCCGGAGGCTGGCTCGGCTGGACTTCCCCGTCTTGCCCGACACCCGAGGGTTGCGGCTGAAGGGCGGCGGCACCTACTGGGGCAAGTTCTGGGTCCAGGTCTTCTTCGAGCTACTCAAGGGCATGACCGAGGACGAGCAGGCGGAGGCAATGGAGCGGCTGAAGGCGGAGGGGGTGGAGGTCGATGAGAGGTCAAGGCGAACCTGAGCGAGTTCGTTCCGGGGGGGGGACGACTATTGACGGAGAGGTGTCCATGGGCTATAGTATGACCACCTCAGACCCGGAGCGCGGCCATGGGAGAGCAGAGCCCCGGAGGCGATGGGCGCCAGACGCATGCTGTGGACGTGCTCATCGACCGCGTGGCTGAGGCGGTAGTGCAGAAGCTGGAGGAACGCCGGAAGATCGATCTGATCGCAGAAGCGGTTCTACAACGGATTCGGGTGCAGTCGGCATATCGGGCGCCGGAAGAGACGCAGGCTCCTGAGGTGAGCGAGGAGGCCGACCATGCCGAGCGAGGAGAGCCGTGAGGTTCCGCCGGACGGAGACGTGCCCCCCGACGACGCGCAGCCGCGCGAAGACGCCCCCAGACTGGAACGCCGTGACGCCCTGAGGCGGGCCGCGGAAGTGGCGGCGATGTCGCTGTTCGGCATCGGGTCACTCGAGCCGCTAATCGAGCGCGTCTTGGCGCGGATGGGTGAGCTTACCGGCGCCCGCGCCCTCGCGGGCTCGATCGCCCACCACCTCAAGGACTCCGGCGTGATCGGCGTGGCGGAGGCGCAAACGGTCAGCACACCGGAGTGCCCGTCGGGGTACGCTCCCGAGGGCGGCGAGGAGCCCTGGCAGCCGGCTCCCGATCAGCCGCCGGCCTGCCCCTCGATACCCAGGTACTACTGCCCCGACAGGTTCCGGTGCACTCAGGCGCAGGCATTCGCGTGCCGGTTCGAGACTGACCAGTTCAAGTGCGTCTGGGGCGACTACTTCAACTGCCAGTGGAGCGTGCAGCAGTTCTACTGCAACCCGAACTTCACGTGCCCCCCGTGGGCGGGGCAACCGGGGCAACCCGCGGTGGGCTGGTTCCACTGCATTGCGCCTGGTGAGGGCGGGCCCGTGAACTTCGACTGCACCTTCCCAACAGGGTTCGCCTGCGGGGGAGGCGACGGCTCTTATTACCTCTGCCCGGGCGTGAACCAGTTCGGCCAGGGGTGCGTGAAGCCGGATCCCTGGGATTGCGTCGCAGGCCAGTACGGCTACTGCGCGAGCCTCAAGTCCTGCGGAGACGTCGAGGACTACTCCTGCCGTGTAAACGAGAACGCCACCGCGGCTTTCCGCTGTGCCCCGGAGGAGGTCAGCTACTTCTTCTGCGGGGGGCCCCAGCACAGCTTCTCTTGCGACGACACCACGGTCATCGACTTCTTCTGCAGGGGCCTCTTCGAGTGCTGCGCACAGGGCGGCCAGGTCTTCGAGTGCAACTCCAACCACCGGTTTGGCTGCCTCGTGGCTCAGTTCGTGTGCGGGGCACAGAAGTTCATCTGCAGCGCGGGCGGCGACCGGTGCAACGTGGGGCCGACAGGCTGGTATAACTGGGATGCTCCCGGGGACTTCGACTGCACCTGGCTTGAGGGTGCCGCGTTCCAGTGCACCCACACCTTCGACTGCGCGGCGGCCGACGACTTCGGGTGCGGGTACGGGACCCTCTTCACCTGTGTGGGGCGGTTCGCAGGTTGCCACCCCGGGCCAGGCGGGAACTTCGAGTGCTGCTTTGTCGGATTCGTCTGCAACCAGTCCGGCCAAGGCGAGACCTTCAATTGCGGGCAAGCCGATCACAACTGCGCGACCGACGGAAGGCAGTTCAGCAACATCGACGTGTAGGAGCGGCAGGCAGTGATCCAGCGACGCGCCGGGTGTAGATCCGTGCCGACGGCACTGTGCCCTGTGGCGGTCCTCGGGGTCGTGGCTCTATGCGCGGGTCCCGCGCATGGGGCGCCGCGGTACTTCCCCCTACGCTCCCTGTACTCGGAGACGCAGGCCTCCGCGCCCGCTCCCCTCGGGGGGCCACCCCAGCAGCGCGCCGGTATCCTGAGCCTCGCCGCCGAGCGGGATGCAGCGGTCGTCGCTGTCGGCGCCCTGCGCTCGGCAGGACAGCAGCCCCTTGTCTGGCGCATCGCCTGCCGCGAGGCATCGGTCATGGGGATCAACGTCCCCCCCGGTCTCGCCTGCCTGCGGTACGCGACCTCGGCCGGCGGGTCCGTGCTCCTGGGCGGGCCCGGCGGCATCTCCCGAGTGGGCGAGGCCGAGATCGAGCGCCTTGACCGCTTCGCGGGGGTCCTTCAGGGGTCACTCATGTACCCGGGACCGGCGACCGTGCGGGAGGTCTGTATGGGGCTGGCCGCCGATGTCGAGGCCAACGTCTGGTCCGCCGGCTGCACTGCGTTCCGCCGCGCGGACGCGGCGGCGGGCGGCATCATGTTCCCGGGTGATACCAGACGCTGGCTCACGGAGGACTTCGGAGGGACGTTCGACCGGCCTTATCCGCGCTTGCTGCGCTGGCGCGCGCCGTTCCGCGCGATGGCGGGCGATCCGGCGAGGCCGGGAGTGTGGGTCTACGGCGAACGCGAGGACGGGAAGACGGATTTGGTCCACGTGGACCCGTCGATGGCAGGGGTCGAGCCGGACATGAACCCGCCCTCCGTAGTGCCTGAGGGCGTCGGCGTACCACAGATCGCCGGCCCGATCATGGCGGCGGACGTGAAGGGCCGGGTGTGGCTGGCGGGGGACACGCTGGGGGGGGCGCGCGTGCACGTGTTCGATGGGAAGGCGTTCGCGGACGTGACGCCGCCGGGGAAGCTGCTCAAGGGCAGGCGGTTCACGCAGCTCATGACCGATCCCGCCGGGAAGCTGTACGCCTCGACGGATGGCGTGGGCGTGCTCGTCTATGACGGCAACGAGTGGCGAGGCCATGCCATCAACGAACACCTGCCGACGCTCGAAGGCACCGAGCTGAAGCCGGTGAGTTGCATGACCCTCGACACCGAGGGCAACCTCTGGATCGGCACCGACAACAACGTGATCTGCTGGCGAGAGTAGCTGAGCCTATGCAGCCCCCGGAGCTCGACCTCGCCCCAGATTCCTGCATGGCCTCCCTCCTTCCCGCCTGCGAGAGAGTCGAGGACGGTACCGTCGCCTCTCGCATCGCCGCCAGGATAGCGGCGCGGTTTTCCCCCCCTCTCGCTGTCTGCGATCTGTACATCACCGAGAACTGCAATCATCGGTGCGAGTACTGCTTCGTGAAGGGGAAGAACGAGCACCGGAAGCTGACGGAGGAGGTGGCGAGGGCGGCGATCGAGTACCTGCTGCGGGCGTCGCAGAAGATGTCGTGGGTCTCCATCCTGTTCTTCGGCGGCGAGCCGCTGCTCGAGTTCGAGCTGCTGCGGTTCGTCGTCGCGTACGGTCGTCAGCGAGGGAAGGAGACGGGGAAGGACGTCCGGTTCAACATGACCACCAACGGGACGCTGATGACCGAGGAGATGGCCCGGTTCCTCGCCGAGCACGGGATCACGTATCTCCTGAGCATCGACGGTGCCAAGGAGACGCATGACGCGCACCGGAGGCTGGTCGAGGGCGGAAGCTCCTTCGACGCGGTCATGCCGCGGCTACCGATGATGAAGCGATACCAGCCGTGGCAGGGCTCCCGCGTCACGCTGCACCCGACGACGGTGGGGCGGCTGCGGGAGGATGTCGAGTTCCTGTACGGGCGGGGGATCAACCAGTTCATCATCGGGCCGGCCACGGGGATCGAGTGGTCGGACGACGCGCTGGCGGAGTATGGGCGGCAGATGAGGCTGGTGACCGACTTCTACGTCGAGCGGAAGAAGCGGAAGGAGCCCTTCCGCATGACGCTCTACGAGAAGGACCTGGAGGGGCGCGACATCCGAAATGAGTGGGGCTGCGGCGCCGGGCGGGGGCGCATCTGCATCTCGACAGACGGCAAGCTGTATGGCTGTGCGAAGATTCTGGGTGTGGACAGCTTGCGCGAGACGCATTGTCTGGGCGACGTGTGGACGGGCATTACCGACCTGCGCGGGCGGCGGGACCTGCTGAACACCCATCCCGGCGCGCGGGAGCGGTGCCTGAGCTGCCAGTATGCGGCGGAGTGCAGCGGCGGCTGTCCGGCGGTGAACTACGAGGCCACAGGGAGCCTCTTCGAGCCGGCCCCGCTTGAGTGCCGCATCACCCCGATTGTCAGCGACATCCGCAGGTACTACCGAGAGCAGGACGAGGCGGCTGCGTGCTCGTGAGTTCCCACGGGGTCCGCGCTCAGATCAGAAGGACGCTGACGGTCTCCCCGGCGTCAAGGCCCTCGACGCCGAGGGGCACCTCGACGAGGCCGCGGGCGGCGATGAGGGAAGACAGGGCGGCGGACTTGCCGAAGAGCGGCTCGGCGATGAGCTCGCCTTCCTGCCGCACCAGACGGACGCGCACGTACTCGGTGCGGCCGGAGTCGGAGGGCACCTTGCGGGAGAGGCGAGCGGCGACGGTCGGCTCCCAGAGGTCCGTCTCGCCGCCGAGGCGACGGAGGATCGGGCGGACGAGGCGGTGGAAGCTCACCATCGCGCTGAGCGGATGACCGGGCAGGCCGAAGACGGGCTTGCCGGCGGCGAGGCCGATGATGGTCGGCTTGCCGGGCTTGAGCGCGACACCGTGAACGAGGACACCGGGCTCCCCCAGGCCGTCGAGGACCTGGCGGGCGAGGTCGCGCTCGCCGACGGAACTCCCCCCACTGATGATTAGCGCGTCTGAAGAGTCGTAGGCGTCGCGCGCCGCCTGCTCGAGCGAGCCCTCGACATCGCGGATGATCCCGGCGAAGCGGGGCTCGCCGCCGGCATCCGCGATCATCGCGGCGAGGCCCCACCAGTTGGCATCGCGCACCTCGGCAGGCCCCGGCTGGGCATCGGGCGGAACGACTTCGTCTCCCGTGGAGAGCAGCGCGACGACGGGCTTGCGGTAGACCGAGACCTCCGTCACCCCCAACGTAGCCAGGAGGGCCAGCTCGCCCGCGCGGAGACGCGCGCCGGGGGGAAGGCACAGCTCGCCGGCGGCGATATCCTCGCCGACGCGGATGACGTTCTGGCCCGGCGAGACCGGCCGACTGACCTCAATGGTCGTTCCCCCGAGAAGCTCCGTGTGTTCGATCATGGCGGCGGCGTCGGCGCCCTCGGGGAGCATGCCGCCGGTGGGCACCTCGACCGCTTCGCCGGCATGCAGGGCCATCTCCGCCGGCTTCCCCATCAGGACACAGCCGACGACCTCCAGGTACGAGGGCAGCCCGAGCGAGGCGCCGGCAGTATCGGCGGCGCGGACGGCGTAGCCATCGACCACGGACCGGGCAAAGTGCGGCACGGGGGCGGGCGAGCGCACGTCTTCGGCCAGCACGCGGCCTCGCGCGTCCCAGCCGGCGACCGTCTGGGGAGACGTGCGCAGCGACGCGAAGTGCTCGGCCTCGATCTGGCGGACCTCATCGAGGGTCTTGAGGGAGAAGAAGCCCTTGGGTTCGGGGGGCATGGCAGGGCAACCTTCGGGAGGTAGGGCGGCCGAGCGTCGGCTTCGCGGCGCGACTTCGGCCCGCGCGCAGGCTGCGTCGGGCCGGAGGATGTCAGCGCCCCTCAGGCGGCGAGCCCCTCGATGTGGCGTTCGCGTTCGGACCACCGGATGGTGTGGATGCCGAAGCTTTCCACGGCGCCCACCAGGTCGGGCCGTACCGGTGTCTCGTCGCTCAGGAAGACATGCATCTCCGCATCGCCACGTGTAGGGTGGACGTCCGTCCACGCGTACACTAGCGAAGCGACCTGGGGCCGCTCAAGATGGGCCACGGCCTGCACGAGTCGTTCTGGTCGAGACAGGGATGGCGGCACCACCAAGTCGAAGTGATGGTCCAGGCCACTGCGTCCGGGTAGCTTCACGGAGTGGGAGAACCTGACACCACGCTCTCGGAGAAAGCGTTCCACATCCTCGCGGAACACGGAGACCACGCGGTGGGGCGCCAGCACGAAGAGGTCGTTGACCGCCAGCATCGCCTGCAGGAGGCTGTGCTTCCGCCGAGGGAAGTCCTCCAGTGTCGCGTGTACGAGCAACTCGTTGCCCTCAACCTTGACGCCGAAGCCCTGGGTCACGCTCTCCATGAGCGCGCGTCGCTGTGGGGTCGAGGACAGATCCACACCGGACGCTTCGAGGTCCGACAACGTGTACCCGTCATCGGTCAGGCGGAGTCCGCTCTCGGTACGCTGTACGTAGATCTGCATGTGGTCGTTGTGGCGGTCGAGGAAGGGGGTGGTGATCTCACACACGCCGTCCAGGTCCGCCGTCGAGATCCGCTCGCGCAGCCACCGGACATACGACTCTACAAGCTGACTGCACGCTGACTGCACCATCAGAATAGCCCCCTCTGTATCCCGGGCGGGTTCTGCACGTTGCAGTGGGTCAGGAAGCCCTCGAGCGTCGTCCCAAGGTCGCCAAGAGCGGCGGACAGCTCTGGCGGCGCCGGCCGCGCGAACCTGTCGTCGTACCCCTCGCGGTACTCGTGTAGATGTGGACCGGGGATCCCGGTGCCGTCCGGATTCGTGTGAGGCCTCCCGCCCACATCGAGTCGGATGAGGATGATGGAGGTCTCGACTCGCTCCTGGTAGCTGCACTTGTCCAAGCGGAGCTGGCCTCGGTACACATCGAGCAAGAACCGCTCCCGGCCGTCCACCGATTGCAGCCCGCGGCGCAAGGCCCGCCCGGGTGCAGGCAGTGCAAGCACCGCGTCGTCATCGAACACTTTGGGCATGGCCGCTAGCTCATCGGCCCTTGCCTGCGGGATCACATGGCTCCACTCCCGGCTGACAACGTGGTTCTCGAGCCCCCGACTACGATCGTCATTCGACGTCCCGGGTCCCACTCCTGCACCCTCCGCCCGGCAGCCGCTGCGTGCCGGGATCCCAGCGCCTCGGAGGTCACGCCCCGGGATCGGGCCCGACGCCACGACGAGCGCCACCAACGATGCCTCACCCAGGCACCAAGCCCCGGTTGGTCGACCCGGAGCTTGGTGCCTCGCCGTGAGCCGGTGGCTAGAACAGGCCGACGGCCTCGCCCCTCTTGTCGATGTCCACCTTGGTGCCGGCGGGAATGGTCGGCAGGCCGGGCATTGTGGACATCTCCCCGCACAGCGGGTAGAGGAAGCCGGCGCCCGCTGAGGGCCGGATCTCGCGGACGGGCAGCGTATAGCCGGTCGGGGCGCCCTTGATAGTCGGATCGTGTGTGAGCGAAAGGTGGGTCTTCGCCATGCAGATCGGCAGCTTGTCAAGGCCCCACTGGGTGTACTTGGCGATTTGCTGCTCGGCGGTGGGCGAGTAGTCGACCCCCGCGGCGCCGTAGATCTTGGTCGCGATGGCCTCGATCTTCTGCTTGATCGACCAGTCGTCCGGGTAGAGGAACTGGAAGTTGCTGGGCTGGTCGCAGGCAGCGACGATGGCCTCGGCGAGCGCGGTGCCGCCCTTGCCGCCCCAGGCCCAGACCTCGATCGGTTCGCAGGCGTCGGCGCCGGCGTGGAGGGCGATCTCGCGGACCAGCTCCACCTCGCGATCGGTGTCGAAGGTGAACCGGTTGATCGACACGACGACCGGTATCCCGAAGAGCTTCATGTTCTGGATGTGCCTGACAAGGTTGCAGCCGCCCTCCTCGATGGCCTGCAGGTTCTCCTTGGTCAGGCCGGGGTCAAGCGGCTTGCCGGCGACGACGGTGAACCGGCCGCTGTGCATCTTGAGCGCGCGCATGGAGAGCGTGATGACCACACAATCGGGCTTGAGCTTGCCGATGCGGCACTTCACGTTCATGAACTTCTCGGCGCCCATGTCGGCGCCAAAGCCGCTCTCGGTGACCACGTAGTCCGCGCACTGGAGGGCGATCTGGTCGGCGAGGATGGAGTTGTTGCCGTGAGCGATGTTGGCGAACGGCCCCGCGTGCATGATGCAGGGGGTGTTCTCCAGCGTCTGGATGAGGTTCGGCATGATGGCGTCTTTCATCAGAACGGTCATCATGCCGCCGGCCTGGAGGTCGTCCGCGGTCACGGGCTCGCCATCGGTGTTGTAGGCGACGATGATCCGTCCCAGGCGCTGGCGGATGTCCTGGATGCCGGAGGTGAGAGCGAGAATCGCCATGACCTCGGAGGCCACGCTGATGTCAAAGCCGGACTCGCGGGGGACGCCGCCGCGGCGCGGGCCGGGGAGATTGGCGCCCAGGCCCAGAACGATGTTCCGCAGCGCGTAGCCATCGTTCGAGTCGATGACGCGGCGCCAGCTGATCGTCGGGGCGCTCATGCGGAGGGGGTTCCCGTGGTAGAGGCTGGCATCGATCATCGCGGCGAGCTGGTTGTTGGCCATGCTCACGGCGTGGATGTCGCCGGTGAAGTGGAGGTTGACGTCCTCCATGGGCATGACCTGGGAGTACCCGCCGCCGGCGGCGCCGCCCTTGATGCCGAACTGCGGCCCGAGCGACGGCTCGCGGAGGGTGAGGCAGCAGTTCCGGTTGATGCGCGCCATGGCCTGGGCGAGGCCGATGGCAGTGACGGTCTTCCCCTCGCCGAGCGGGGTAGGAGTGATCGCGGTGACGTCGATCAGCTTCCCGTTCGGCCGACCGCGCAGCCGGTGGAGGACATCGAGGTGGATCTTGGCCTTGTACCGGCCATAGAGCTCGAGCTCGTCCTCCTCGAGGCCCAGCATGGCCGCGATCTCGTAGACATGCTTCATCTTCCTGCGGTACGCCTGGGCGATGTCAAGGTCGGAGGGCACGACGCGCGGCTTCTTCACGGCGACCTTCTTGGCGGCAGGTCTGGCCGCCTTCTTCGGCTTGGGCACGGTCTGGTTCCCCCTTTACGGGATATGCGAGCACACCCATGCAGCAAAAACGGATCGCCCGCTCAGTGAGCTTTGGGGCGATCCGTCATGACTTCCGACGCAAGTCTCGGTACAGCGTATCTCACCGACGCCCGGAATCCTGTGGTTCGCGATCAAGGGGCCACTGCCGAACGCCACGGGAGTATACCGGCGCGGGAGGGGAGTGTCAAGGAGCGTTCAGTGCGGCCACGCTGTCAGCTTGGGTCAGCCTCCTCGGAGCGTTCCGAGACGGCCGATGCAATGCGGTCGAGCCGCTTCACGAGGTCGGCCACCCGTGGATCCAGGTACTCCGCAAGGCCGGTAGGTGGCTGACCGTAACGGCGCAGGTGCCTGCTCTCGAGCTCGATGACATGCTCCCTGAGGGCCGAGGCTTTGGCCCAGATGGCCCGTGCAGCGTCCTGCACCGCGCCCTCCAGGTCCAGCTCATGGTCGAGCTCCCGGAGCACCGCCCGCATGTCCCGGATCTGCGCCAACAGCGCCCTTCGCTGGGCTGCTGAGAGGGTGTTCCGCTCGCGATGGAGCACGGAACGGGTCTCTCGCCCCTTCGCCCACTGCTCGAACTCGCAGAGCGCCTCGTCCACCACGGTGAGGGTGGTCGAGATGCCCCGCCGGTGGAACTCGCCAAGTTTGGGAGGCTGGGTCCTCTTCATCGTTCGCCTCAGGAGAAACCTGCGTGTCAGTCGCCGGCCAGCTTGCGGGCTGCCCGTTTCCAGGCGTCGCGTTCCGTGCCCAGTTCCTCCCTGATATGCTGGTAGTCTGCCTTGGCAACCAGAGCCTCGCACTCCTCTGCCAGACGGCGCAGCTTCGCGCCCTCGAGCTGGTCCAACAGAGCACGCGTCGAACTGCCGCCTTGCTGGAACGCCTGCCGTAGATGGGGCAGGCACAATCCGTCGCCGGCCTCATAGGCAGCCCGGACATCCTCTTCCGCGAGGTGCTGAATCAGCGTGGCGACGGCGTCGGCAGCGGCCGTGGTCTCGGAGACGCAGCAAGGGCAAGCGGCAGGCGGCTTGTCGTCGAGGTGGTCGGCCACGTGCCGGGCCAGGTCGCCATAGATGATGGAGCCCCCGAGGGGATTCCCGGCCCGCAAGGCCGACCCGAGGTGCCTGGCGCAAAACCCCGCTGCTCGCCGCAGCTCCTCGCGTACGCCCGGGTCGTTGACGTGCCCATGAAACAGGGAGTCGAGCAGCCGGTGGATTGCCCACGCCGCCAGGCGACAGATGGGGCATCCTGGCTGCTGAATGGCGTCGAAGAGCTGGTAGAAACCGATGTGGCGGGAAGGGGGCTCAGGCTGCATGGCTGTCTCCCGCAGGTGTGGCGTCCGTCATCTGGCTGTCACAGGTCCTCGTTCCCGGCCGCCTTCAGCAAAGCCCGGCGCGGAGCCCGCACCTCGGCGTCCGTACGGCTCCACTTGGCGGGAACGTCATCCTTCTCGATGTACCCACGGAGAAGCCGGATCAGCTCTACGGTCTGGATCATCTGCGCGTTGGTCAGCGCCTGACGGGCACCCTCGTCCACATCGTTGGCCAGCAGCAACTGGTAGTGCGGGTAGCAGACGCCGAACAGGCCACGGTACTCCTCACGGGCACCGGGGTCGGCCATTCGCTCGACGAAGGCGGCCAGCAAGACCCGCTCCATGAGCCCCTGCAAGTGGCACACCGGGCACGGGTCTTGCGGCCGCTCTCCCTGCATCCGAGAACTCAGCACGTCGGCGTAGATGGTGGCAATCGGCCGCGAGCCCTGCACCTTGTCCAGCCGCCATGTGTGGTGACGGCAGAACCCTCCTGCCTGACACACGACCTCTCTCAGCTCCGGCTCCTCGGCCCAGCGCTTCGGCAGCACCGCGAAGTAGTCGAACGGGACGCCCGCCACTACCTGGCAGATGGGGCAGCAGACGTACCCGAACCCCTCCTCTAACGCCCGCCCTGCGTCGGGTAGGAACCGCTCGAGCTCGGCTTCCCAGAACTCATCGTGGGGACCCTCGGCGCTCATCTCCCTGCACCTCTCTCTTCGCATCTTGCACTGCCACCTCGGCGCACTTCCGCACGCTCACTGAGGGGTCGGATACCGCGATGTGTTCCAGCTCCACCAGGGCCTCCGAGGTTCCGATCGCGGCCAGAGCCTTCACCGCGCCGAGCCGGACGGCGATGAAGGAGTCCTTAGCCAATCCGGACAGAGCGCCGACTGATGACGCACGTCTCAGCCGGCCGAGTGCTGCCGCCGCTACGATCAACAACTCGGAGTCCTCACGTCCGGCCTCGGACTCCGTGGCCTGACACAAGGCGGCGGCCGCGCGGTCATCGTCCATGCATCCCAACTGATACGCCGCGAAAGCTCTCCACTCCGGCACGGGGTGTCGCAGGGAACGCGTGAGACGGTCCACCCAATCCCCCTGCGGCTCCCGGAGATTCGCTCCGCAGAACGCACACTGCTCTGCGCCCGGCTCGTTCTCCGCCCAGCATTGGTCGCAGTAGAACACAGCCATCAGTTTCCACGGCCGCCTCGCGGCAGGAGAGTCAGCAGGGCGACTGTACCGATGCCGCACAGGACTGCAGAGAACCCAAAACCGGCACCCACTCCGAAGGCCGCCCACAACCCGCCGACCGCGAGGCTGGCGACGAAGTCCCCCAGGCCGTTGACGACCGCGAGAGCCCCGAAGCCCAGTGCGCGCACGTCGTCGCCCAGGAAATCGGCGGCTGTTGCCTTCTCCACAGACTCCTGCGCGCCCATGCATACCCCCGACAGCCCAAACACGACAGCCATGATCGGCAAGGAGTGAGCGCCGGTGGCGACGAGAAGCGCAGCGGCAGTGCCGCAAGCGTAGCCAGAGCCAAGCACAACGCGCCTTCCGACCTTGTCGCTCAGTGCTCCGGCGGCGTAGGCGAACAAGGAGCTGACGGCGTTGTAGCCAATGTAAAGGGCCACCGGAGCGACATACCGCGCCGCCGTGCCGTCGGTGGCAGCCGCCCCGGCGGCCCACAAGATGAGAAGCGTATTGGAGAAGTCCCCGATTCCGAACAGCCCGACAGCCACCAGGTACCGCCGGAAAGGCCTGGGCAGCGCGCGGGCACGGTCAAGAGCGCTGCCCGCCGCCCGGTGTGCCTGACGGCGGCGTTCATGGACGCCGAAGGCGATCAGGGCGGCGGCAAGGACACCGGGGATCAGGGTGACCAGGAAGATCGTGCGCAGGTGGACGGCATGTGCGACCAGCAGGAGGCTCAGCGAGGGCCCCAGGACCGCTCCCAGAGAGTCCCCCGCCCGCTCAAGGCCATACGCCTTGCCGTAGTCCTCCGGGCGGGTGTCGTCGGCGAGAAGCGCATCACGGAGCGGCGACCGGAACCCTCGCCCGAACCAGGCGACCGTGCGACCGATCAGCACATGCCACCAAGTGGTCGCCAGAGCAAACGAGACCTTCGAGAGCGTGGTCACCAGATAGCCAACGCTGCACCAGAGCCGCCGCTGCCGCAGCCGATCACCGATGGCACCTGCCCACAGCTTGGCGGCGCTGGACAGCAGATCAGCCGAGCCCTCGATCAGGCCCAACACAGCCGGCCCGCTACTCCCCGCTAGCGCTGACAGGAATAGGGGTAGCACAGCGGTAGCCATCTCGTGGCTGATGTCGCTGAACAGGCTCCCCAGGCCGATCGCAAGTACTGTGCGGTTCAGCCATCGCGTCTCCGTCCCCTGACCGTTCACGTTGCCTGCCATCCCGCTACCGACCCTCCTCGGGCCACGACACGGCGTCCGCGCACCTACTTCACCACGAGCACCGAGCACGGAGCGAGGCGCACCAGGCCCTGGCAGGTGCTCCCCATGACGCGGTCGTAGAGGGCCGAGTGGCCCATGAAGCCGACGACCAGCAGGTCGAACCCGTTGGCCTTCATGAACTCGACGATGGTCTTCACCTCGTGACCAACGAGCACGTGAGAGTGGAGCGTGATCCCCGACTGTCGGCACATCGCCTCGGCTCGGCGGATGGCCTCGCCGAAGCGTCCGTTGGCGGCCTCCTTCTCCTCGACGACCTCCCCGACGGTGCCGGGGTAATGGGGTATCTCCTCGACGGAGATGGTGTGCAGCTCGGCCTCGTACTGCCTGGCCAGGTCAATGGCCGGCATCAAGGCCGTGAGGCTACGCTCGGACCCGTCAAGACCGTGCAGGATCTTGCTGTACATCGTGGACCTCCTCCTCTGCGGGCACGGCGTGAGGTTGGAACCACCTCTGCGCGATGATGGTCGGCACGACGGCGCTAGCGATGACCGCAGTCACCAGAACGGTGTACTGGTCCTGGTTGATGATGCCGTTGTTGAGCCCGAAGAGGGCACAGATGGTCCCGAAGGTCAGCCCGGTGCACATCATCAGCGTAGTGTAGACGCCTTCCGTCCTCTCGAAGCGGAACTTGCGGGTGAGCGGCCAGACCCCGATGGTCTTGGTCAGCACCTTCAACCCCAGGAGCAGGGCGATGATGCCAAGCGCCGTGACGATGGTGCCGAGCTTCACCAGCGAGCCGGCCTTGAGGAAGTAGAATGGCGTGAGCAGCGTGAACGCCATGATCCTCATGCGCTGGGCCAGGACCCGCTCGCGGAGGAAGAACGGGGCGAGCACCATGCCCACGAGGTAGGCGGGCAGCACGGCCTCGCTCCCAGCGATGGTGCTCAGCCCTCCCAGCAGGAAGAGGACCAGCAGGACGAGCTTTGTCTCCGGTTCGCTGATCCGACTCCCCACCACGCGGAAGAACCAGGGCACGAACTTAGGGAGCAGCCACATCGCGAGCCCGGTCACGACCGCGAAGAGCGCCAGCCACAGGTTGTAGTTGGCGAAGAGAAGGCCGAGGGCAACGACCGTACCCACATCGTTGATGAAGCAGGCAGCGAGGATGACCTTGCCGATCTCGGTGCGGTTGAACCCCGTCTCCACCATCACCGCGTAGACCACGGCCACCGAAGTCGTCGAGAGCGACAGCCCGGCGATCTCCGCCTGCGCCCAGGGCCAGCCGGCGGCGTAGTGCGTGTAGACGAGGACGCCGAGAAACGGAACGACGAAGCCCGCCACGCCGATAGTGATACTGGGCCAGAAGTGCTTCCGGACGACCGTGGGGTCCACTTCCGCCCCCGCGAGGAACGTGAGGAGGACAGCGCCGACCCCGGCCAGGTAGTTTGCCCAGGGCATGATCTCAAGGCGGGTCACGTTACCAGCCACGGCTCCCACGATGATCTCCAGGAGCGCCACCGAGATGGCCAGCCGGATCGAGACCAGAGAGGCGACGAGCGCCAGGCCGATCCAGAGCGCGGAGGTCAACCAGACGTTGTCGTGGAGTGCAGCGAAGGCCACGGGTTCTGATCTCCCACCGGCACGAGGGCAGGCACAAAAAAACTCCCACGCGCCCGAGAGGGTGGTAGGAGTCATCAGCCTTGCCGACAGTTCCGGTGGCCGCTCGCCCACCGCGGCGAACTCCATCGCCGTCCACCCGCCATTATAGGGTCCGCGGGGTGTCTGTCAAGATGCTGGCGAGCCCCGATCGCGCGATCGTGGTTCCCTTGACTCGCCGTGCCGGGAACGGTAGACTCAGCCCCTGAGCTCCGTTACCGCAGGAGGTCTGTCATGACCGACGTTCCCGAACAGGTCGCGGTGCGGATGGCGAAGCTGGCGAAGCTGCAGGAAGAGGGGCGCGATCCGTTCCGGCACACGAAGTTCGACCGCACCCATCTCGCGGCGGAGGTCCACGAGCGGTTCGAGGAGCTCGACGGGCAGACGGCCCGCGTCTGCGGACGGCTGATGCGGAAGAACGAGGTCGGGAAGATGTGCTTCGGCGACCTGGTCGACGCCTCGGGGAAGATCCAGATCGTCGCGCGGGCCGACCACCTGCCCGAGGAGAGCTACCGCGCGCTCCTCGACAACGACCTCGGCGACATCATCGGCGCCGAGGGCGGCATCTTCCGCACGCGGCGGGGCGAGGTGAGCGTGAACCTCGATTCGTGGGTGCTGCTCGCCAAGTCGCTCCGGCCGCTGCCCGAGAAGTGGCACGGGCTGCAGGACGTGGAGAAGCGGTTCCGGCAGAGGTACCTGGACCTCCTGGTGAACCCGGAGGTGCGGCACGTGCTGCGGAAGCGCTCGGCGATGATCGCCGCCGCGCGGAAGTACCTTGACGACCGCGGGTTCCTGGAGGTCGAGACGCCGATCCTGCAGCCGCTCTATGGCGGCGCGGCGGCGCGGCCGTTCATCACGCACCACAACACGCTCGACGCCGACCTCTACTTGCGCATCGCGCCGGAGCTCTACCTCAAGCGGCTGGTGGTGGGCAACCTCGAGCGGGTCTACGAGGTGTCGCGGTGCTTCCGGAACGAGGGTATCTCGCCCCGCCACAATCCGGAGTTCACCCAGATCGAGGCGTATCAGGCGTACGCAGACTACCACGACATGATGGACCTGATCGAAAGCCTCGTGTGTACCATGGCGGAGGCGGTGAACGGGAGCCTCCAGTTCGCGCGGAACGGCGTCGAGATCGATCTCACGCCGCCGTGGAGAAGGCTGCCGCTGCTCGAGGCGCTGAGGCAGCAGACGGGAGTGGACTTCGGCTCGTTTGGCTCTGACGAGCAGGTGCAGAAGGCGTGTGCCGGGCTCGACCTGGGTGACGGCGAGGGTCTCACATTGCCACAGCTTCTCGACCGAGCCTTCGACCGCTACGTCAAGGCGACCACCGATCAGCCGACCTTCATCACCGACTACCCCGTCTCGATCTCGCCGCTGGCGAAGCGATGCGATCACGATCCCACGCTGGCCCAGCGGTTTGAGCCGGTCATCGCGCGGGAGGAGCTGGGGAACGCCTTCAGCGAGCTGAACGACCCGCTCGACCAGCGGCGGCGCTTCGAGGCGCAGGCAGTGGCACGTCAAGCCGGCGACGAGGAGGCCCATCCGCTCGACGAGGACTTCCTCCGCGCGCTCGAGTATGGCCTGCCACCGACAGGCGGCATCGGCATCGGGATCGATCGCCTCTTGATGGTGCTGACCGATTCGGAGAACCTGCGCGAGACGATCTACTTCCCGCTGCTGAGGCCGGAGTGAGGAGGGAGGACCGAGGACCTACTGGATCTCGCGCAAGCAGGGAAACCTGGTACAATCCACCCTTCGACGTTGCTCAGGGTGGTGAGCTTGTCGAACCACGCGGCGCCTGGACGACGGCGCCTTGGTCCAGTCCCGGTTTCTCTACTTACGCGAGGCTCAGTAAGAGCGTGCCCGCCGTTGGGGACTGCGATTGGGGACTGTACCGTTTTCCGCGTCGTGTGCGGAAAACGGGACTGTACCCAATCGCATAGGAGACGCCATGCTCGCGCCGACACCTTTTCCGCTCAGCCTCTGCGGCGCGCTGATAGCCGCCCTCCCCGCCGCCGAGCTCCCCTGGCTGTCGGAGGTCCAGACGCCGCCCCCCTCCATCCCCGCGGACGCGCCCGCCTTGCCTCCTCTCCTCATCGACGACCAAGGCCGCGCGATCACCACGCGCCAGGCCTGGCTCGCCCGCCGCGCCGAACTCAGGGAATGGTGGTTGATGTACCTCTACGGTGACGAGGGGCGGGAGGGCCTCCCGACGCGGGAGCGCTGCGACCTCACACCCGAGGTCGTGTCGATCGAGAGGATCGGGCGCGTGATGCGGAAGCTCATCCGGCTGCAGTTCGAGCCTGGGGTCTTCACCGAGGCCTACCTGCTGTACCCATCCGAGCACAAGGGCCGGCTGCCGGGAGTGGTCGTGTTCCACCCGACGGTCGACTGCACGATCCGCCAGCCGGCCGGCCTCGAGGGGCCGGACAGCCTCCAGATGGGCCTCCACCTCGCCGAGCGCGGCTTTGTGGCGCTCTGCCCCCGGTGCTTCATCTGGGACTACGCGGGGAAGACGACCTTCGGCGAGACCATCGCCGAACTTGCCCGCCGACACCCGACCTGGCGGGGGATGGGGAAGATGGTGTTCGACGGCTCCCGCGCGGCGGATTACCTCGCGAGCGTGCCCTTCGTCGACCCCCATCGCCTCGGCTGCGTCGGCCACTCGCTCGGCGCGAAGGAAGCCCTCTGCGTCGCGGCCTTCGACGAGCGGTTCAGGGCCGCCGTGAGCAGCGAGGGCGGAATCGGCCTGACCTTCTCGAACTGGGACGCCCCCTGGTACCTCGGCCCGGACATCCGCCAACCAACCTTCACCCACGAGAACGACGAGGTCCTCGCGCTCATCGCTCCCCGCGCCTTCCTCCTCCTCGGCGGCGAAGACGCCGACGGCGGCCGAAGCTGGCCCTTCATCGCCGCGGCCAAGCTCGTTTGCGACCTCCTCGGCGCCGGCGACCGAATCGGCCTCCTGACCCACAGCTCCGGCCACTCGTTCCCGCCGGTGGCACAGGAGTGTGCATACCAGTGGCTGGAGCACTTCCTTCGCCCACCTCCGTGACTGCGGCAGGTGTGGAGGCCGAGCGCTCAGCCCAATTGGCTCGGTCAGTGCGGGCCCAGGCTGGCCAAGAGCGGAACGAGCCCCGTAAGCAGCAGTGCAGCGGCAATCACGGCGCAGCCCCTCTTCGCGGCCGACGGGCTCTTCGCGGGGGCGGGAACGGCGCTCTTGGCTGGTGAGCTTGGCGCGCGAGACTGGATGAAGGCCACCATCTTGGCCTGAGTCCCCGGGCTGAGGGCCCCCAGGACCTGCCGGCGCTTCGCCTCAGGCAACACCGCGAGCTTGAGGACTTGGTCCTCGACCCGGGCTTCCCCCTCGATCTCATCCACGACTCGCTGAGTCGCGTAGTCGAGGTAGAGATCGCTGGACGCGACCTCGGCCATAGCCCCGGCTATCTCGTCGCGTCCGAGGTCCTGGGACCGCACGAACGCTCCGCTCGGGCTTTGGCGCGCCTCAGGCTCCCTACGCTCATCCTCCCCCGAGTCCTTCCCGCTTGTGGTCATGGGCTCCAACTCCTTGCGTGCTCTCGTTGAGGACGCGCCTCGCGCGCCCGGCTCTACAGATGCGCCAGCAGGTAGAGTAGCCACGAGATGGCTGACACGACGACCAGTCCGGCCGCCAGGGCCGAGCAGCCGCTCTTCGCGGCTGACGGGCTCTTCGTGGGGGCGGGCGCAGGGCGGCTGGGCACGGTGCTCTTGGGCTGTGAGCTTGGTGCGCGAGACTGGATGAAGGCCACTATCTTGGCCTGAGTCCCCGGGCTGAGGGCCCCCAGGACCTGCCGCCGCTTCGCCTCAGGCAACACCGCGAGCTTGAGGACTTGGTCCTCGACCCGGGCTTCCCCCTCGATCTCATCCACGACTCGCTGAGTCGCGTAGTCGAGGTAGAGATCACTGGACTCGACTGCAGCCCCGCTCGTGGTTAGGCGCGGCTGGTCGCGCAGGAGGTCCTGAGACCGCACGAACGCTCCGCTCGTGCTTTGGCGCGCCTCGGGCTCCTTACGCTCATCATCCCGCGAGTCCTTCCCGCTTGTGGTCATGGGCTCCAACTCCTTGCGTGGTCTCGTTGAGGACGCGCCTCGCGCGCCCGGCTCTACAGATGCGCCAGCAGGTAGAGTAGCCACGAGATGGCTGACACGACGACCAGTCCGGCCGCCAGGGCCGAGCAGCCGCTCTTCGCGGCTGACGGGCTCTTCGTGGGGGCGGGCGCAGGGCGGCTGGGCACGGTGCTCTTGGGCTGTGAGCTTGGTGCGTGAGATTGCATGAAAGCCAGGATCTTGGCCTGAGTGCCTGGGCTGAGGGCCCCCAGGACCTGCCGGCGCTTCGCCTCCGGCAACACCGCGAGCTTGAGGACTTGGTCCTCGACCCGGGCTTCCCCCTCAATCTCATCCACGACTCCCTGAGTCGCGTAGTCAAGGTAGAGATCACTGGACTCGACTGCAGCCCCGCTCATGCTGGGGCGTATCTCGGGCTCCTTACGCTTCTCATCCCGCGGGGGCCCACTCATGGTCATGCTGGTCAGCTCCTCTCTTGGTTTCGCGCGCTTCTTCCGTGGCTTGTCAAGGGACCCCGGCGGCCTGACGGAGCAACGAGTCCGCCTCGGCAGCGCCGGGCAAGTCGCCCAGCGTCGTGCGGGCAAGGTGGAGATCGGCCAGGGCGACAAGCACCGCTCCCTGGCCCGAGCAGGCGGCCAGAGCGTCCCGGTAGGCCCCGAGGGCCTCCTGGCCCCGTCCGCGCGCCAGCAGCGCCGCCGCGCGGCAGTAGCCGGCCTCCCAGTTGCGGTCGGCCCAGGCCAGCAGCGCCTCGCTGCGCTCGTGAGCCTCCTGGAAGAGCGGCGCTGCGGCCTCAGCCGTGCCCGCGCCGGCATAGGACAGCCCCAGCAAGAAGGCGGCCACGTTGCGGCTTCGCGAGTGGTCGACCTCGTGAGCCGTCTGACTCGCGGCGAGAGCCGCGACGTAGTCCCCACGGAAGAGGGAGCAACGGGCCAGACCGCACAGGTTGGCGAACCGGCCCGCCGCACTGGCGCACGCAGTTGCCGAAGCCAGGCCCCGCCGGAAGTAGCAGTCAGCCTTCTCGACAGCGCCGCTCAGCCGCGCGCTCTCGCCGAGGTTGTCGAGCAGGTTGGACTCGACCCGCTCCTCCCTCGTCTGGCCGACCAGCCCCAGTCCCTCCTCGGCCAATCGCCGGCATCCCGCCAGATCCCCCTGGATCCTCAGGACCTCGCCCAGGTCGCTGAGGTGGACAACTTGGAGCCGGAGGTCGCCCGACTCGCGGTCGTTTGCCAGGGCCTGCTCGAGACCCTGGCGGGCGGCATCGAGATCGCCGAGGGTGAACTGGTCCACCGCCACGTTCCCCCGCCACGCGGAGATGGCCGGTGTCTGGCCTCGCTCCGTGGCCATCTGCAGGGCTTCCCGGTGGAGCTGCAAGGCCTCCAGCGGGCGGCCCAAGCTCCAGTAGGCCAGCCCCAGGTTGCCGAGGTGGAGATGCCGGAAATCCGGGTTGGTGAGGCGACCACGGAGGCCCTCGCAGAGCTGGATCACCTCTTCCACATGGCCCCAGACCCAGAGGTGAGAGAAGGCGAAGCTCTCGAGCACCCGGTAGGCGCCGTCGTACTGGCCGGCCTTCGTGAGCTGCCTGAAGTGCTGGAAGGCCGAGGTGAGGTCCTCGCGCGTCTTCCACTCGGCCCGGAGTTTCCCCGATAGGGCCCAGTGCTCGGCGGCGCGGGTGTGCAGGTCGGTCCTGGTGACCGGCTGGCCCCTGGCCCAGGGCACGCGCTGGGCGAAGGACCGGACCTCGGGGACCTGGCCGTAGGCGTACTCCTGGTCCGGCCGGGACAGCCAGAAGCCGCCACCCTCCTGTACGAGAAGGTGGCTGCGGGCAAGACGGTTCACGACCTCCTCGACCGCATCGCCTATCTGCGGGAGCAGACGGCGGATCGCCGCCACATCGACGGGATGGTCGTACACCGCCAAGGCCCGGAAGACAGCCTGCTCGTCGGGCGCCAGGCCCGCGTACAGCTCCCGGGCCGGGTTCTCGGGGAGGCGCGAGAGCAGATCGTCGTCCGCGAGCAGGTCAGGTAGACTCCACGTGGGGTTCTGCCGGACGAGGCCGACGAGCGTCGCCAGAACGCTGGGCAGGCAGGCGCATCGCCGCGCGAGGGCAAGCAGCTCCTCGTCCGAAGCGGCCTGGAACCGCGGGTCCGCGCCCATCTCCCGGAGCAGCGCCACGGCATCGGCGTCCGGCAGGCCCTCGCTCACGGCCACGTCACGGCGCCCAGCTCCCAAGGCGCCCTCGAGGCTCGGGGGCAAGACGAGCCCCCGCCGGCTTGTGGTGAGGAGCCGCAAGCACGGGTCCCCGGATATGCACGCCTCGACGAAGCTGCGCAGATCAGGGTCGACGATCATGTCGTCGGGCCCGAGGAACGACTCAAATCGATCGAGGCAGAGGACGTAGCAGCCGCTTCGCAGCCGAGCGAGGAGGTCAGCGATCTTGTCCATGCGGGAGCGCGAGGCGTCCATCCAGACCTCGCGGAGCTGCTCGTCGTGCGGCGACCCGAGCATCCTGCCGACGCACTGGAAGATGTGCTCGAGGAGCGGCTGGCCGGTCTCGTCGCAGCGGACGTAGATCAACCCATCGGCGCCCAGGAGGCGGGCGGCTTCGGCGAGGCAGAGGTCCCCTTTCTCGACTTCGCGGGCGATCTTGGCGAGGAGCCAGGTCTTGCCCACACCCCCCCTGCCGACAATGCACACCAACCTCGCCTCGTCGTCGCGGAGGGCGCCGCGGATGTCCTCCCGCTGCTCCTCGCGGTCGCGGAAGGCGCGGACATCAGGAATCGCACCCACGATGGGCTGGCCCGTGTAGCCGGCGTACTGGGCGATGGCAGGACCGAGCTTGGCCTGGAACTCGTCCGGATCGGAGAAGAAGCTCACCAGTTTCCCGGTCTGAAGCTCGGCGCGCAGGGCCCTGAGGCGCTCGCCCTGATCTCCCGTGTCGCGGTACTGGTCGGGCCAGGGCGCGCTCTCGTCCAGCAGGAAGGCGATGACGGGGATGCGCTTCTCGCGCGCCTTGCGGTACTCGAACTCGGTGATGGAGGCGCTGCAGCCGGCGGGCATGAAGCCATAGCGCCAGGCGAAGATGCCGACGTAGAGGTTGCAGGAGGCGACGTCCTGCAGGCACTTGTCGAGTGGGGGCAGGTCCTCCGCCACGTAGTACTCCATGGCGATCGGATGGTGGCCATGGCGGAGGACCAAGTCAATGGCCTTGCGGCGGTACTCCTGGAGGTCGATGGACGTGGAGGAGACGTAGACCCGCAATGCGCAGCACTCCCCGGTGCGCGGTGCATCGCTGCATCGCGGCATGGCGCGCGCTTCCGGTACGGTGTGTTCGACTTCGGGCGGGCGTTGACCTCTCGCCCGGAGAGCGACATCGTGGCGCGGAAGTGTGGGTGGTGGTGGTTGGGGCACTTTCGGGGGCAGAGAGAGGGGTTGGGGGGACAGAGGGGGGGGGCGTGAGACCGGG